>Ga0207689_10001322_pt1 | contig 23881 bp, 19 predicted proteins | sample KBSMisM52_FD_184312 | JGI IMG/M metagenome (GOLD analysis project Ga0207689, IMG submission 184312) | Miscanthus rhizosphere microbial communities from Kellogg Biological Station, Michigan, USA - KBS Miscanthus M5-2 (SPAdes) (version 2) | ecosystem: Host-associated > Plants > Roots >... | reverse complement strand
ATGGGGCCGTTTGGCGGCACGACTGAAGTCATGCCCTGATACAGAGCCGAGAAAATAAGCCGCGCAGATAGGGAAGCCTGACGTGCGGAGGAAAGACATCAACGGGCGGATTCCAACTGGCGGACGTGTTCGGCGCGGACTTGAGTTGCGGTGTAGAGGCGGAGGAAGGGAGATCCGGCTGAGGCGCTCTCGACGGCGGGACGGCCGTGGGCTTCTTCGCGCTCGACGATGCAGACGACGGCGGCGACGGTCATGCCTGCTTCGCGGGCGGCTTCGACGGCGGCGATGGTGGAGGCGCCGGTGGTGCAGACGTCATCGACGACGATGACGCGGGCACCTTCTTTGCAGAAGCCTTCGATGCGGCGGCCGGTGCCGTGGGCCTTCTCTGCTTTGCGTACCAAGAATCCGTGGAGCAAGGGGCTGCCAGGATTTTGCTGTGCACGCCAGGCGCTGGCGGTTGCGACATTGGAGACGATTGGGTCAGCGCCCATGGTGAGGCCGCCGACGGCCTCGGCTTGAATTCCGTGCTGCTCGAGAAGTTCGAGGATGGCGTGGCCGGTGAGGCGGCCGCCCTCGGCATGAAGCGTCGTGGTGCGGCAATCGATGTAGTAGTCGCTGGTGCCGCCCGAAGAAAGTTTGAACTCACCGAGCTTGAAACTGGTGCGGGCGAGGAGGGAGAGAAGCTGTTGGGCGTAGGTGGGGCTGGTGGGATTCATCAGAGATGATTTTAAGGGAACGGGAAGAACAGGGGACAAGAGGACAAGGGAAGAACAGGGGACAAGGGGACAGGGGGACAAGGGAACAAGGGGACAGAGACAGGGGATTACATTTTGTCGAAGTGTTTGAAACCGCCGGTGCCGAGGAGCATGAAGGAAAAGAGCATGAAGTTGTAAGAGGCGTGGACGATGGTGCTGGCGGCGAGGGAGCGGGTGGAGAGGCGAACCCAGCAGAGGACAAGGCTGACAAAGATCAGAAGGAGAAAGGGGCCGAGGGACCAGGCGGTCTGGAAACCGTGCATGAGCGCGAATGGGAGGCTGGTAATTAGCGATCCGAAGATCATCGCGGGGAGAGACCAGTTCGGGTCTCCGTACTGATCAAGCGGCCGGCGTGGGGCACCGGTAAGATGCTCTATGCTCCAGTCCCATGCGGTGCACAAGGCAGGAAGCAGGAATCCCCGGAAGGCCATCTCTTCGAAGAAGGGCGCCGCCGTTACGCCGAAACCGAAAAGCACCCAGGCCGCTCCCGGTGCTTTGAAGAGTTGATCAATCGGAGCGTCCTTCGGGCCCGGCAACAACATGCCGTTGATCATGGCGACGAAGAAACAGAGGATTGCTGCGCTGATCAGCTTCCCGAGACGTTGGACGGCGAAACCGCCGTGCCATTGAATGCCTTCGAAAAACGGCTTGCGCCACACCAATGGGAAGACGATCAAACAACCGCCAAACGTAATCAGATATAACGCTGCCTGGCTGATGAGCGCGTAATGATAGTCGGTTTGGGCGTCGGATGCGGAGGCAACGCCCCATAGCTTCATGTGCAGTGCCGCGAGCACGAAAATGCTTACGCCAACCCATCCGCAAATGACCAACAGAAACAGAAGGCCAAGGTGTCCGATGTGGGGAATGCGCTCGTCGCGCGGGAGGATGGGCTGCGGCTGGGTGTAGGAGGCGAAGAGGGGCTGATCTTCGGTGGAGACAAGCGGAGGCCGATCGACGTTGTTCACTTCGGGATACTGAAGCGGGGCGATCATGGCCTGATCTTCGGGGCTGGGCTGCGGATTCGGATCTACTGGCTCGGCGATCCACTCGCTGGGTGGGATCGGCGTGTTCGCTGGGCCGAGGGGATCGGAGGTGGGTGAGTCGGTGGGCTCGCCGGAGGGGTTTTCTTCCGGATTGTGTGGCACCTGTTCCGGGTAGGTGCTCATGCGCGAACCGGTTTCTTGCCGTTGAGGGAGGCTTTGGTTCGCCCATTCTTCGAGCGGCCCTCCGGGGCGCTTGTGTTTTGCCGCTGAGATCTCCCGGGGCCGCGCTTCGCTTGCCCCGGGCTATTTTCGGGTGCTCCCTCCGGGAGTTCAGAAGGAGAGTCGTGCATTGAGGGAGGTGCCGCGATCTCTTCGAGCCTGCCATTGTGGGACGCGTAATAACGAGCGAGGAATTGCCCCGTGTAGGAGTCGAGAGTCGCGGCGATCTTTGCGGGTCGTCCCTCGCCGACGATGCGACCTCCATCTTCTCCCCCTTCCGGCCCGAGATCGATGATCCAGTCTGCGTTGCGGATCACGTCGAGGTTGTGCTCGATGATGATGACGGTGTTGCCGAGGTCGGTGAGGCGGTGGAGGACTTCGAGAAGCTTGCGCACGTCGTCAAAGTGCAGGCCGGTGGTGGGCTCGTCGAGGAGATACAGGGTGCGGCCGGTCTGGCGCTTGGAGAGTTCGCGGGCGAGTTTCATGCGTTGTGCCTCGCCGCCGGAGAGGGTGGTGGCACTTTGGCCGAGGTGAACATAGCCGAGTCCAACATCAACGAGGGTCTGCAATTTTTGTCGAACTGTCGGGACGTCGACGAGGACGTTGAGAGCGTCTTCAATGGTGAGTTCGAGGATATCGGCGATGGAGTTGCCGTGGAATTTGACGGCGAGTGTTTCCTGGTTATAGCGACGCCCGTTGCACACCTCGCACTGTACGTAGACGTCGGGCATGAAGTTCATTTCGATGCGACGCTGGCCATCGCCCTGGCAGGCCTCGCAACGGCCTCCAGCGACGTTGAAGCTGAAGCGGCCGGGCTTGTAACCGCGCTCCCGCGATTCGGGAAGCATGGCGAAGAGGTCGCGGATGGGCGAGAAGACCTGGGTGTAGGTCGCGGGATTGGATCGCGGTGTGCGGCCGATGGGGTCCTGGTCAATCCGTATAACTTTGTCGATCTGCTCGGCGCCTTCGAGGGTTTCATGGACGCCGGGCTCTTCGCGAGATCCGTACAGAGCTTTCGCCAGAGAGCGGTACAGGATGTCATTGATCAGGGTGCTTTTTCCGCTGCCGCTGACACCGGTGACGACGGTCATGATGCCAAGCGGGACTTTGATGGTGACGTCCTGCAGATTGTGCTCACGAGCGCCAGTGACTTTGAGCCACTTGTCTGTAAGAGGGCGCGGCTGGATGCGATGAACAATCCCTTCCACTCCAGCCAGGTACCTTCCGGTGAGCGACTGCGGGCAGCCGATGATATCTGCCGGAGTGCCTTGTGCGACGACGTGGCCACCGAGGCGTCCGGCGCCGGGGCCAAGGTCGACAACATAGTCCGCGCGGCGAATGGTGTCTTCGTCGTGTTCGACAACGAGAACGGTGTTGCCGAGATCGCGCAGTCGTTCGAGGGCTTCGATGAGGCGATTGTTGTCGCGCTGATGAAGACCGATGGAGGGCTCGTCGAGAACGTAGAGGACGCCGCGGAGGCGGGATCCGATCTGCGTGGCGAGGCGGATGCGCTGGCCCTCTCCGCCGGACAATGTTGCGGCATTGCGATCGAGCGACAAATAGTTCAAGCCGACTGCGCAGAGGAATTCGAGTCGTTCGATCACCTCGCGGCGGATGCGGTCGGCGATGAGCGCTTCGCGAGCGGAGAAGTTCAATTTGTATGCGGCTGACAGGGCCCGGTTCAGAGGCAGGGCGGTGAAGTCAGCGATCGACATTCCGTTGATCTTCACGGCCAGGGATTCGGGACGCAGGCGCTTGCCGCGGCATGCGGGGCAGGGGGTCGCGGACATGAAGTTCATCATGTACTCGCGATAGCCGTCACTGCGAGCCTCGTCGATGCTGTCGCGCAGGTAGCTGAGGATGCCGTGGAAGCCTGTGCGAGGCGCCTCGCCCTTGGGCGGGCCATAGACGAGAATGTGCTGCTGTTTGGGGGGGAGGTCCTCGAAGGGCTTCTTGAGGTCGATTCCGTACTTCTGCGCAGCGAGATTGATCAGGCGGAGAAGATATTGCGACGCCGAACCCGGCCCGAGGCCGCCGTCGAGCAGGGGCTTGGACCAGTCGGTGATGACCTTTGCAGGGTCGAGATCGTAGAGCGAGCCAAGCCCGTGGCACTCCGGACAAGCGCCGAAGGTGGAGTTGAAGCTGAAGCTGCGCGGTTCGAGTTTCGGGACATCAAGGCCGCAGTCGGGGCAGGCCATTGACGACGAGAAAATCTGCTCGTCGCCAGTCGCAAGGCCGATCAGGACGAGTCCGTTTGCAAGTTGAAGTGCTTTCGAGACTGCGGCCTCCAGGCGCTTCTCAACGGAAGGTTTAGCGGTTCCAGCTTGAATGGGGGATGTCTTTCTTCCGTCTCCCGTCTCAGGAGCGAGACCGGGGGCACCCAAGGTTTCGGTGGGCTTAAGCAGGATGCGGTCGACGATGGCCTCGATGGTGTGGTTCTTGCGCTTGTCCAGGGAAGGAGGCTCGGCGAGGTCCACCATTTCACCGTCTACACGAGCGCGAAAGCCTTGCTGGTCAAGCTGATCGAGCAGATCCTTGAACTCTCCCTTTCGGCCTCGAACTACCGGGGACATCACGGTGACCCGTTCGCCTGCGCCAAGCTGCAGGATGCGCTGAACGATCTGGTCGGCGGTCTGGCGGGCAATGGGGCGTCCGCAGTTCGGACAGTGTGGCGTACCGACCGAGGCATAGAGCAGCCGGAGGTAGTCATAGATCTCGGTGATGGTTCCGACGGTCGAGCGCGGGCTGCGGCTGGTCGTCTTCTGTTCGATGGAAATGGCGGGCGAGAGGCCTTCAATGGAATCAACGTCGGGCCGCTCGATCTGATCGAGGAACTGGCGCGCGTAGGCCGAAAGGGTCTCCACGTAGCGGCGCTGCCCCTCGGCGTAGATGGTGTCGAAGGCGAGCGAGCTTTTTCCGGAGCCTGAAAGGCCGGTGACCACCGTCAGCGTGTTGCGGGGAATGCGGACGTTAATGTCGCGCAGGTTATGCTGGCGCGCCCCACGCACCGAGATGTGAGTAATGGACATGATCAGGTGGAACGACGTCGGTGGATGGCGCGGGGTTTTCGACTTAAAGTCGGGGCTCCATGATGGACCTTCGTTAGGGAGCCAGGTCCGCCGGATTACGGACGTACTAGAGGTATTCTATTTGCCAACAGAAACGAGGGTCAACGCGGCCGAAATTCTGCGACAATCCTTCAAGACAAAGCTACGGCTGACGGTTGAAATTGCCGGGGCAGAAGCAGAAATTGATGAGGAACTTTCCCCAGCAACTTCAACGGGGGTCTTAAAGAAAATGGCCGACTTAATTATGTTATTTTGCGCCGCGATCGGTTCCATGGCGTTTGGGGTTCTCACAGCCTACGGCATCTTCCGAATCGCCTTTGCGATGATGCGCCCCAGGCGCACAGTGGTGGCGGTGAAGGTAAGCGCGCAACTCGCTTCGGAATAGCCCGCTGATTTCGTTCAACTCGTCTCTTTTACACCTTTCCAGACCTCCAGCCCCGGAGGCGGATAGTTTGCTTCCGCAGCTTCAACTACGAGAACCCAATCAGGGCCGTATGGCGGGGTGCGGAACTGGCTTGAGGAATTTGGGTCGATCACTCCCATGTCGATCGCTCCGATAAGGGTGCCAACCCCGGTCCTTGGGTCGTACCACCATGCGCGCAGTTTGCGGGAGTTCAGGCGGGTGAGATCGAAGCGGGCTGTCATGTCATTCACGGGGAAATAGACGAACGCGTAGGTGCCCTCGATATCGCGAGTGGCCTGGATGTGGAGCCCTCCCAGGCCGGTCTCTGAGGCGATCAGTTTTTGATCCGGAACGCGGGAGAAGTATGGCCGCGATTCGATGAGCCGGCGCAGATACTGCATCTGACGACCTGCAGGGCGCTGCAAAGCATCGATCCAGTCGCGGTCTGCGTGGTTGATTGCTTCGTAGCGATGCCCGACGAATCCCCAGATTGCGTGATGACCGTAGGTGACACCGCAGGCACCGGCGAAGACAGAGCGGTAGACCTGCTTGCGAACATCATGATCGCGGAAGTAGCCGGTGGCGGGATCCCAGCGAGGCCAGGGGTTGTAGGGATGGTCCTCGTAGTTGGGTTCCAGATCGAGTGTCGGCTTGGGCGGAGCGAGCGCATAGTCGCCCGCGACCCAATCCCAGACGGGCACGTCATGGCCGCTTCCGTGGCCGCTCTGCATGCCGTTGATTGATAGCCATGGCTCGTTATGGAGTGTGGTGGAGGATCGTGCGCCGCCGTTGGGGTGGTAGGCGATGACTGGCTGATGTCCGAGACCAAGGGCGAGGCCGGCGGCAATCTCGCGCCAGATGGGAGTCCAATCCTGTTCGGGGCTGAAGCCGGTAGATTTCGCAATTTTCTGGCGCTCTTCGGCGCTCATGGCAGAGAGACTCGGCGGGCGATCTCCACCGAGAATCCAGATCACGTTGGTGCGGTCTTTGAGGCGCGATGCGAGGAACTGAGCGTAGGCTCGGGCGTCGGCAAGGTTGTCGTTGCGGAAAATTCTCGGGCCGTCGCCCCAGGGAGCAGTAAGCTTGTCTCCCCAGGTCGGGAGCAATGCGACGTAGAGTTGACGGGAGGCTGCTTCGTCGACGATTTCGACGACGCGATCGAAGTATGCGGGGTTGGGCCTGCGCGGGTCGTTCTCAATGAGGGGAGTCAAACCAAGAGCGCTCGGTTCATTTACGCCATTGAACTCTGCCAGCGCTACAGTCTGGGTGACCGTGAATCCCTGCAGACTGCGAGTCTGGAGGTAGTAGCTGGTCTCTTCGCGCGTGGTGCGGTGGATGAGTTCCCACGCGGTATCGCCTAGCCAGAAGAATGGCCGGCCATCTTCAGTCTGCAAGAAATGACCGCTGGAGTGGACTTGGACCCGCGGAAGAGAGCCGGTTGAATTCCTGTTCGGTTCAGGAGGATGAATCCCATTGAACGGGGCGACGGCCGAGGCCGCAAGGCTCGTTCCTAGAAATGCACGACGATCCATGAGCAGAGATCTCCCGTTGCAGTGTCGCAAGAGAGATTAGTTCATCAGGGGTGTTGTCTGCCGGTGACTCCCAGCACTGGATTCGACGAGCTACTCCGGATTCTCTGGCTGCTGCGGAGCGGTGGGATTGCCTTGCTGCTGCTGCTGCTGTTGCATTTGCTGCTGCTGCAGAAGCTGGCGTTGCTGCATCTCCTGCATGATCTCCTGCGGAGTGCGCATCGGACCATTCGGGGGCCCTCCAGGCTGACCCTGATTGGGCTGCTGGGGAGCGGGGGGGATTGCCGGCACAGTTTCTTCAGGCTGCTCAGGAGGCTCCTGCTGATCGACAGTTTCGTTGTCGTCCTGATCCTGCTGGGCCTGCGGCTGCTGCGGATTCAATCCGGCCGATGCATTGGCGCCGACGCCACGCCTGGGAGTCAACACGATCTGGCTTGGGGCTCCATGTCCGAGATCGCCTGCGAGCAGAATGTTGAAGCCGGAATTCTGCAGGAGCTGCAAGAGAACATCGCTCGCCTGACCGGGGCCATAGCTTCCAAAAACGCGCTGGTCGGGTACGTTGCCTACGACCTTCGTCCCGGTGTCGGTCGAGACTTCATTGAGAATTTGCTGGAGGCTGGAATTGGATGCATTGATGCGAAGTCCGCTTGCGTCCCAGACGACGGATGCCGGATTTGGAGTGTCGTTGACAGGCCAGTGCGGCATTGGCGGTGGCGCGGGAGCCTGCACGGCTTCTTGAACTATTGCTGCTTTTTTTGCCGGCCTGTGTGCCTGGGACCGGGCAAGTGCTGCGGGGGAGTGCGACGGAGTTGACTGAGCTGACGCCGGACCGGCAACCAGAAAAGAAGCGAGCATCAGGCCGATGGGGATCGAGAGGGAAACGGCTTGCGTTTGCGTCTTTGTGTCTGGATGCATGGCAATTGCCTCGGCGGCCCCTGCGTGCGTGCGGTGTGTAACGGCCCCTACTGCATTAGACTATCAGTGGCCGTCGAACGCTCATAGAGTTTTCGGAGAGAAGTGAGGAATCGCACGTGATGCGCTTCTGCTGGAGTGGTTTAGTAGCGCTGGTGCTGTTTGCCCCGGCGTCGGGATTTGCGGTAAGTTGCACAACGCAGGCGGAGTTGACAGCCCAGGATCGGGGCACGCTGGCATCGATCGGCGAGCAACTTTCCGATGCTGTGATCCGGCAGGATACGAGCGCGCTGCAAACAGTTCTGCTGCCGTCCCTGGCCGGTCAATGGGAGGGCATCCGAGGAGCTGTTGAGCAGGCTGCTCCGTTGGTCAAGGGGGGGAAGGCCCAGTTGCGCAACGTGTATCTGCTGGACGCCAGTTCGCTGGCGACTCCCACCGACACGCAATTTTTCTGCTCAAACGCGAATGGCACGATGACCGTGACCATTACCATGCGCGGGCTACCGCCGGGTAAATATGCCATCGTGCTGTCGGATGCGGCTGGGGCCGCTTTGGCAGGGCAGATGGGATTCGTGCTGGCGTGGGATCAGACGGGCGTTCCGGGCTGGAAACTGGGCGGCTTTTCCGGACGCGAGGGGATGTTCAACGGCCACGACGGCGTGTGGTATTGGACGAGGGCTCGCGAACTTGCCCGCAGCAATATGCCGTGGGCTGCGTGGTATTGCTACGATGCAGCACACTACCTCGAGCTTCCGGTTGATTTCATCTCGTCACCGAACCTGGACAAGCTGACGCAGGAACAAGGGAAGATGAGCGGCGCGCCGACGGAAGAATCGTTCCCAGTGTCGGTGACTACGGGAGATCGGACGTGGAAGATCGTTGGGGTGCGGCTGGATTCCACATTGCATGAACCGGATCTCGGCGTCACCTACGAGTCGACAGGAAACACGGATCCTGCGGTAGCGCGGACGGAGGCGATCGCGGTGCTTGGCGCGCTGCTGAAGGCGCATCCTGGATTGCGCGAGAACTTCCATGGCATGTGGGCCTACGCGTCGACGAACGGCAGGGTAACACCGGTAATGGAATTGCCGATGGCGCAGATTCCTTAGAGGCAGGGGACAAGGGGACGAGGGGACAAGGGAACAAGGGGACGAGGGAACGAGGTCTATTAGCCTCAGTCGGTGAATGGCAACTAAAAGTTCAGGCAGAAGATGAGCACAGCTGAAATTATTGATTTGCGTTCGGACACGGTGACGCGGCCTACGCCGGAGATGCGCGCGGCGATGGCTGTGGCTGAGGTTGGCGACGACGTCTATGGCGAGGATCCAACTGTCAACCTGCTGGAGAAGCGCGCGGCTGAAATCTTCGGGCGTGAGGCGGGGCTTTTTGTTCCGACCGGCACGATGGGAAACCAGATTGCAATTCGGTTGCTGACAAAGCCGGGTCAGGAAGTCATCTGCGAATCGCGCTCGCATATTCTCGATTGGGAGATGGCGACGACGGCGGTGTTTTCAGGCTGCCTGATACGAGCCGTGCCTACAGAGCGCGGCACCTTGACCTGGGCTGATATTGAGCCAGTCATCTTCAAGAAAGGCTCGTTTCGCGCGGCTACAGGACTTATCGAGATCGAGAATACGGCGAATCTCACCGGCGGCCGTTGTACCTCTCTTGCTGTGATGGAAGAGATATGGGCGGGTGCGAAGGATCGAGGGCTTCCGCTGCATCTCGATGGCGCAAGGATCTTCAATGCAGCAGTCGCGCTTGGCAGCGATGTGAAGACACTGACGCGCGGTTTCGACACCGTGATGTTCTGCCTGTCGAAGGGCTTGTGTGCGCCGGTCGGCTCCATGCTTGTGGGGTCGGCGGAATTGATGGACCAGGCGCGAATTTTTCGCAAGGCGCTTGGCGGCGGCATGCGGCAGGTTGGCGTGCTTGCGGCGGCGGGGCTGATTGCGCTGGAAAAGATGCCGGCACGGTTGCACGAGGATCATGCGAATGCACGCCTGCTGGCCGAGACTCTTTCGCAAATTGAGTGTGTGGATATCGATCTCGAGTCGGTTGAGACGAACATCGTAATCTTCAGGCTCAAAGGTGAAGTGACAGCACCCGAACTTGTCAATCGCCTGAAGGCACGCGGTATCCTGGCCAGCACCCTGGGGCCGAGGATGATTCGCCTGGTGACGCATCATGATGTAAACCGCGATGCGTGCGTGAAGGCGGCTGAGGCTCTGACGGAAGAGCTTGCGGTTACGGTATCAGCGAAATAACCCTTGCGAACCAAGGTCACTTCAGCGAATCGCAGAGGGCGATTTTCCGCAACTTTTCCATTGGTTCAATATTGAAATGAGCAGAAAGCCGGAAGGGTGTAGCTCCGGCGATATCTCTTTGCTCATGGAGTTGAGGCGGCTGGGTTCTGGTGGAAGGACACTGGCGCCAGGTTTGGAAAGATTATTGTTTTCGATCGGGAGACGAGACTTCGGTCTCGGCTCAGCTTGCGCAAAGGCCAGACTGAACAAAACGCCCTCAGCGGTTAAAACCGTATTCGTTTTGCGGTTCTTAGCGGCACGACCGAAGTCGTGCCCTTTCAAGACAGAGACTAGAGTTGAGTTTTTCATTAACCTAAGCGAGACTTCGGTCTCGCTCAGCTTGCGCAAACATCGGAATAGAGGCCAAGCTGAACAAAGCGTCCCTCAGCGGCTAAGCCGCGTTCATTTGCACTACGTGGCGGCACGGATAAATCCGTGCCCTTTCAAAACCAGCGGCCGAAGCCGCCATTTATTACCGGCGCGACTAGAGTCCTGCCCTTTCAAAACCAACGGCTGAAGCCGCGTTCATTTATCAGGATCGCCTCGGCGGCAAAGCGACCAGTTGCGTTCTTAATTTGCCCGTTCGTCACAAAGATAGAGCGCAACGCAATCCAACAAGGCAATCTTTGCGGATAGGGGTATGACGGCAGAGGTTTCCAGCCGTCAGCGACCGCACGGCAGGAGGTTGGATCAGTGAACTCATTCGGCAAGGAAGTAATACAGGTTCTGCGGCGCTTGATGCGCGCTCCGCTCTTCACCATCGTTACTGTACTTACGTTGGGCGCGGGTGTCGGGGCGAATGTTGCCGTCTTCAGCGTCGTGGAGGGAGTCCTGCTGAAACCGTTGCCGTATCCGCATCCGGAGTCGCTGGTTGGAGTGTGGCACATCGCGCCTGGTCTCAACATCGACAACCTCAACATGGCTCCGTCGAACTACTTCATCTATCGCGAGCAAGGACGGTCTTTCGAAGACATTGGCATGTACCAGGGCGATTCAGTGAGTGTGAGCGGACGCGGAAATCCGGAGCAGGTGCCGGCGCTCGATGTGACGGAAGGAGTGCTGCCAATTCTGGGTGTCACCCCGATGCTGGGACGCTGGTTCAGCCGCACTGATGCGCAACCGGGAAGTCCTGAGACGGCAATGCTGAGCTATGCCTACTGGCAATCGCATTACGGATCGGATCGCTCCATCGTGGGTCAATCCATCAAGATCGATGGCAAGGCGCGTCAGATTGTGGGCGTGATGCCGAAAGAGTTTCGCTTTCTTGATTGGGAGCAACCGGATCTCTTCCTTCCATACCACCTGGACCGGAACAAGACGACTCTTGGCCAATTCAGCTACACAGGAGTCGCTCGCCTGAGGCCGGGAGTCACGATCGATGCTGCGAATGCGGACATCGCCCGGCTGCTGCCGATCGTGTTCAGCAGTTTTCCTGCGCCGCCAGGCTTCAGCATGGATCTTTTCCATCAGTCGCGCATTGCGCCAAAGATCAGGCCGCTAACTCAGGATGTAGTGGGCGACATCGGCAAACTGCTCTGGGTGCTGATGGGAAGCATCGGGGTTGTTTTGCTGATTGCATGCGCAAACGTCGCGAATCTGCTGCTGGTTCGCGCCGAGGGACGGCATCAGGAACTTGCGGTGCGAGCTGCGCTTGGGGCGAGTCCCTGGCGCATCGCTAAACAGTTTCTGCTGGAAAGCGCTCTGATCGGAATTTTTGGAGGGCTAGCCGGACTGGCCCTGGCGTGGGGTGCGTTGCAGTTGCTGGTGAAACTGGCTCCCACCGGCCTTCCACGCCTGCAGGACATAGGCATCGACTGGAAGGTGCTCGTGTTCACGCTGGCGGTTTCGCAGTTCTGTGCACTTCTATTCGGGGCGATACCAGCATTGCGCTATGCTGGAGCGCGCATCGGCACCGGAATGCGCGAGGGCGGCCGCACTCTGAGCCAGGGCCGCGAGCGTCATCGCACGCGAAACACTCTGGTGGTGATCCAGGTCAGCCTCGCCTTTGTACTGCTGATTTGCTCGGGTCTGATGATCCGCACGTTCAGAGCACTTGTAGGTGTTGATCCGGGTTACGACGTGAAGGCAAAGATTCAAACCTTCCACCTCTCGATTCCCGAAGCTGATGTACCAAAGGAGGACGACGTGTTGCGCGTGCAGGAAAACATCATGCGCAACATCGCAGCGGTCCCAGGGGTATCAGCAGTCACTTTCGGTGCCTCTGTTCCGCTCGACGGTTTCCAGTGGGGCGATCCTGTTTTCGCCCAGGACCGGACTTATACAAACGGAGCAATGCCGCCGTTGCGCCAATTCAAATTCATCACGCCCGGTTATCTGGGTACGCTGGGTATACCTCTGAAGGCGGGACGCGACTACACGTGGGATGAGGCGCATCAGAAACTGCCGGTCGCCATGATTTCGGAGAACTTCGCGAAGGAATACTGGGGCAGTGCAGCAAATGCGATCGGGAAGAAGATCCGCGTAAGCACAAAGGATGAATGGCGTGAAATCGTCGGGGTTGTCGGCGATGTTCATGAGGACGGAATGAACAAGGATTCACCTGCGCAAGCCTATTGGCCAACGCTGATGAACCACTTCGAGAGTGACGATGTTAATGTGCGGCGTTACGTTACTTTTGCGATTCGGAGCCCGCGCGCCGGTTCAGAGAGCCTGATGAAAGACGTTCGGCAGGCGATCTGGTCGGTTGATGCCAACATTCCGGTGTCCGATGTCAGGACTGAAGAGTATTACTTCAGCAAGTCGATTGCGCGTACCTCGTTTACGCTGGTGATGCTGGGGATTGCGGCTGCGCTTGCCCTGTTGCTTGGCGTCGTTGGCCTGTATGGCGTTATTGCTTACTCGGCTTCACAACGAACACGCGAGATCGGCATTCGCCTCGCCCTGGGCGCGCCGCGCAACACCATTACCGCCATGTTTGTGAGGCAAGGACTTGTGCTGGCGGCATGTGGTGTTGGATGCGGAGTTCTGCTGGCATTCGGCGCAACGCGCTTACTGCAATCGCTGCTCTTCCATGTGAGTTCTACGGACCCGCTCACCTATGCGGCAGCCTGTCTTGCTCTTTGCGGAGCAGCCATCATGGCAAGTTATCTTCCGTCGCGACGAACTGCAGGCGTGAATCCGGTGGAGGCTCTACGGTCGGAATAAGGAGGTCGCCGCGGTTCAGTTCGCGTTGTGCTGCAATTGCAGTCCGCGTGGATTACGGCTTCTGCTGGGCTTGTGCGGCTGGAAGAACCGTCAGACCAAGCTTGATGATGACCTCGGGCAGAACTTCCTCGTAATAGAGGACCGCGGTTCGCGCGTGGATGCGATTGAAAATCCATAGCCCAACGGCCGCCGCGAGGGACCATGCGAGAAGAATCGCGTACTGCCTGGGTTGCGCAAGCGCCTGGGATTCGTAGGCGCCGAAGAGAAGCGCAAGAATGATGCAGACGAATGCCGCTCCCCAGAAGATGACCTGGATATTCGTCTTGCCGGGCATGAACGAGCAGGTAAAAGGAACCTTGTCGAAATGAATGAGGCTGAGCTCGACGAGTATGCAGCCAAAGACAGCCAGGAACGCGACATGCCGGTACGCGTGGCTCAGCGGCCTGAAATGGTATGCCAGGACCGCCGCAACGATAAGGATGGGAAGCACCCCGAAGAGTTGCAAAGACCGCCTTGTCGCGGCGGTGTAGTCGCTGGTGGGCCGAAGCTGGGTTATGCGAAGCATCCAATTCGCCTTCAGCGATATCGGCAGAGAGAAGACTCCGCGCAGCCCTACCACCGCGAAGCCCATCATGAGGATCGTGGGCATGATCAACCCGTTCGAGACCCGGTGCGGAGGTTCCGTGATCATCTTGCGGGCCATCGAAAGTGCGATTGCGAAGACGATGGACCAGTAAAACGCGAGCGCAACCCGGTGTTGTCGGCTCCGCATGATGGAGCGGAAGCAGAAGAGGGTAATGGCCGATTGGAGGGAACTGCCCAGGCGGGGAAGCCACGCAAGGGAAGACGCGCCGGGTTCGAGATCGGGCTGCTCAACCGTGTTCTTCATGGTCCGGAGATAGCACAAGGCCAGAGACGATAGAGACGCGGTGAGCACGATGGCGAGGGCAATCCATGCGCGGTTGGCGATCCATTGCAGTTCGCGAGGCAGGGTGCCATTGATGTGATTGAAGAGCGCGAAAAACCAGAATGTGGGTGACCACGCCAGGAGCGTGCGATGGGCCGGGTTCGTTAATTCAGAGAAGGTGGCAAGCCAGGGGTGCAGGAATCGGCCGGCGAGAACTCCGCCGAAAGCAGCGAGCTGCAGGATCGCGGAGGCCCGCAAGAATAGCTTGCGAGGAAGCAGCAACGCTCCGAGGCCCTGGATGGCGAGCACAGCGCCATACAGGAACGCCGATGCTGCAAGCAGCGTGAACGACCAGCCGAGGAAGAAGCGGATCATGCCATTCGATCCACCGCCGAAGACAATCGACATTGCCGCGCCGGATGCGAAGTTGAGAGCAATGAGCGCGATTCCAAGAACCGACGATGAAGCTGCAAGCTTGGCGAGAAGGATGGTGCGAGGCAGGACAGGCAAAGGTCCCAGCACCATCGCATCGCGTTTATCGGGGAAGGTGCTGTCCCACATCAGAACGGCGCAGAGGCCGATCACCAGTTGGATATCGGCGATCCGCGCCTGCTCGTACACCCATGTCTCGGGACCAGGAGGCGGGGGGAACACCATGAGACCAAAACCGTGCATAAGGCTGATCATGATGAGGACGCCGGCGAACTGACCCAGATAGGACGGGATGTCGGCCTCGATGGACAGGGCCTCAAGATCTACGACACGCAGTAGAAACTGGCGGTGAAGGACGCGGAAGTCCAGTGGCAGGCGTTGGGCCCGTGTGTGAAGCCATCGTCCGATCAACTCACGCACGAATGAGATCCGCGAGCTGACGCGCCATCGAATCGGTGTCGTGCTCGACGGCGAGTTGGGAGAAGATTGCCTCGAGCGTAGGCAATTCCATCAGGGAGCGAAGCCGCTCGATCGAATCGTCTGCCACGACTTTTCCGCGATGGAGAATGACAACCCGATCGCTGATGCGCTCTACAGTGTCCAGTTCGTGCGAGCTAAACAGGACGACCTTACCGCGGGCTGCGAGCTCGGAAATCAGGCTGCGGAGGACGAGAGCCGAGCCGACATCGAGGCCTGAGAAGGGTTCATCGAGCAAAACGAGGTCCGGATTGTGCATGAGAGCGGCGGCGATCAGGATCTTCTGCCGCATACCCTTTGAGTAGCCGGCTATTCCCGCATGGCGATCGTCGTAGAGGGACAGAAGACGCAGCATGCCGTCGATTCGTTCGCTCGCAGGACGTGCAGGCAGACCGCGCAGGTCGGCGACCATGGTCAAGTATTCAGCGCCGGAGAGGTGATTGTAGAGATGCGGTTCTTCGGGCACGTAGCCCATACGCCGCTTGTACGACACGATGTCGTCGTCGATGAGATTTCCATTGAACAAGATCTGGCCTGCAGTCATCTCGATCAGGCCGGTGATCATTTTGATAGTGGTGGACTTGCCGGAGCCGTTTGGTCCGAGGTAGCCGGTTACCTGGCCGGGGCGGGCACAGAAGCTGACGTCGTCGACGGCGGGGATGCCGGAGAAGTGCTTGGAGACACGCCGCAGCTCGAGCATGCATGAACCCCGCGAAGGATTGATTGCCGAGCACTCACCCGCCTCGGCTTAACCCTATGTAGCATTCGGCAGATGACGCTGTCAAGTAGCAATCTACATAGGCAACCTATCTGCGTACCGCAGTTTATCGGGGGAGTGTGTTTCCGGTCGTGACTGCGGTCACCCAGTCGTGTGCGCATTGAGAACTGGCTTACCTGGCAGAAAACGCACGCTCGAACAAGCGGACCTGGTTTCGGCCATTGTGCTTGGCGTCGTAGAGAGCAGAGTCGGCGTGCTGCAGCAACTCGTCCGCGGTTTCACCGTCTCCAGGGAAGAAGGCAACGCCGATCGAGATGCTGAACCCATCGAAGCTCTGGTGCCCGGTGGCAATCTTGAGATCTGCAATCGCGCTGAGAATGGATTCTGCTCGATCGCAGGCGCCTTTCACGGTTGTATCAGGCAGGATGATGGTGAATTCTTCGCCGCCATAGCGGCATGCGATATCTTCAGATCGAATATTCGATCGAAAGATCTCGGCGAATGCCTGGAGCACGGCGTCTCCGGCAGCGTGTCCGTGCGTGTCATTGAATCGCTTGAAGTGGTCGGCATCGAGCATGAGAACGGCCATGATCTGTTTGCGGCGGCGTGCGCGTGCCATTTCACGTTCAAGCGATATCTGCATGAAGTGACGGTTAAACAGGCCTGTGAGTGAGTCCCGAATCGACTGGTTCTCAAGTTTGGCGCGGAGGTTGAGCGTGGCGATGGCCAGGGCAGTGATCTGGATCAGTTGGCGCAAGGCATCCATGCGTCCGTCGACGCGGGAAACTGATTCAGCGCTGGGACACTCCACGTAGAGAAGCCCAATGGTGTTGCCATAGGCAACAATTGGCCGGCAATGATAGCGCTCGGGCGCTTGATTAGCGAAATGAGAGCAGTGAATTTCGGAAACACCGGGCTGCCGCCACCGAGGCTGACCGGAGCGCAGAGCGCAACAGGACTCGGGCTGGTTGAAGTCATCGTGGCTTGGCGCGCCCCATGAAGAGACAGCCTCCACGTGATTCCGCGAACTATTGATCATGTAAAGGCAGCCGGAGCTCTCCGGAAGAAGACGTGAGAAACTTCGCGCTGCGGTTTCGTAGACCTGCTTTACCTCGACGCACAATTGCAGTTCGTTCCGGCAGGCGGTCATCAGTTCGGATTCACGTGCGGCTTCCTCAAGAGCATGTACGCTTCGGGCAAGATCATCGTTGACGCGCTGAGCCACAACTGCGTTGCGCTGGAGAGCAAACGCATCGCGCAGGAGCAGAGCAAAAAGGACGATGAGACAGAGGATCGAAATCGGTATCAGGAAGAATTCGGTGCTGATCGATGTGAGCAGCCGGTTCTTGGAATGAGCAGTGCGCTCGGTCAGCAGCAATTGCTCCTGATCGGACATGAGGCTGAGAGTCTTCTGACATTCCTGCACTTGCGTGGTCGGCAGTGGTGAATGTTGCGAGAACTGCTTCATCATCTCGGAAAGGCGTGTCGCGCATTCCGAAAGCGTTTGCGAGTTCGCTGCCTGGTTGGGATTGTCGGCGACGAGCGCGCGGATGTGCGCAGACGAGGTAACCAGATTATTGGCAGCTCCACGTGCCATGTTCAACTCGTCGTCGTCGCCGCTTGCAGCATAAATTCGCGCGCGGTAGAGGACGCGCTCGACGAGCAGGGATCCACGCTGGAGAGAGCTGAGAACTTCCTGTGTGTGTTGCACGCGCTCTGCTGCGCCGGTCAATTGTTGTGTGTTCAGGTAGAGAACAGCGCCGGCACCCAGAGTGAAGAGGACAGCGCCAAGGAACGCGGCAAGGATGATTCCCACAGCATTGCGTGACGCCGAACGAACCGCACCAGCGGAAACGGCAGAATTTGAGGACCCTGACGGCATGGGAAGCTGAATCGATGGTAAGCGCAACAACCCTGTTTTTCAGCCTGAAGGAGCATGCGTGGACGGCACTTTAGTTACCGATGAGCGCGGATCGGCAGAGCTCGAAATCGGCGTAGATGAAACCATCGCGGTCGACCGTTTCTCCCGAGTCCAGCGGGATCGGTTGCGAAAACACTGGGCCATCATAGACGCAGGTGTGGAACTCGCCATTTTCGCCGCACGGATCGAGGGCGGGGGGTAGGTCGTTGAGGAAGTTGCAGTCGAAATCGCGACCTGCGAATTCTGGATCGAGCTGCCGTGAATCTACGCAGACAACCTTGGCGCGGAGGCCACCGGAAATCATCTGCCGGGCGAGCTCGGCGGTTGGGATCTTCCAGAGCGGGAACAGTGGTTCGAGCCCCGTTGGCTTGAGTTGTGCTTCGCGGTAAGAGCGGATGTCCTGCAAGAACAGATCGCCGAACGCGATCGCATCGATTCCCTCGGAGACCGCGCGTGCGCATGCCTCGGACATGCGCTGCTCGTAGACCTCGTTCGAGCACGGCCAGGGAAGCGGAATCTGCCATAGCGGAAGCTCGGCTGCAGCGGCCTGGGCCTCGAGAATGGATCGACGAGTGCCGTGCATTGCCACTCGATCGAATGCGGAGTTGATCGTAGTGAGCAGCCCGACCACTTTGATGTCAGGCTGCTGGCGGAGAAGGTGCAGTGCCCAAGCACAGTCTTTGCCGCTGCTCCAAGAGAGAAGGACGCGCTTCATGCGAAAGCTCCAAAGATTTATCGGTTCCCACCCATTTCGCAAAAAGCGCGAAATGGATGGGTCACCCAGATGATGTCAGACCCCACATCTCAAAAGCGAGATGTGGGCACCCGGAGTTTGGCTGTGAGGCGAAGTGTTTCGTATCCCACCCATTTCGCAAAAGGCGCGAAATGGATGGGGCACCCGGCAGATGACTCTGATCCCACCCTAAATCGTCCTGACGGACGATTTAGAATGGGGCACCCAGTTAGTGTCAGTGGCGGACGGTTAGCTGATCTCGATGACATCGGATGCGGATGACGCTGCGGCTTCGGCACGTTCCATGAGCTTCTGAGCGACGGCAAAGAACTCTGCCGCTGAGGGGCTCTTTGGGCCGGCGAGTGTAACTGGCAGGCCCCGGTCGCCGCCTTCGCGAATAGCGGGAATCAATTCGATTGAACCGAGGAACGGAACTTTGAACTGCGCCGCGGTGCGTTCCGCGCCACCTCTTGAAAAGATGTCGATGACCTCGTGGCAATGCGGGCAGGTGAAGTGGCTCATGTTTTCAACGATGCCGAGGACTTCGACATTGACCTGGCCGAACATCTCAAGAGCCTTGCGGGCGTCCTGAAGACTCACGTCGCTCGGAGTGGAAACCACTACGGCTCCGGTGAGCGGCACGGTCTGCACGAGCGAGATCACCACATCGCCGGTACCCGGAGGGAGGTCGACGATGAGGTAATCGAGTTCTCCCCAAGTCACCTGCTGCAGGAACTGGCGAATGATCTGGTGGAGCATGGGCCCGCGCATGACCATGGGCTTGTCGCCCGGCGAGATGTAGCCAATGGAAATGGTCTTGATGCCATGTGTGTCGTTTGGCTCGATTTGATTGTTCTGATCCACGCGGGGCGATTGCGATGAGCCCATCATCAACGGAACATTGGGTCCATAGATATCGGCGTCGATGAGCCCGACGCGCTGGCCGAGCTTGGAGAGCGCGATCGCGAGGTTTACCGCGACGGTGGTTTTGCCGACCCCGCCTTTGCCGGAACCTACAGCGATAATCTTTGAGACGCCCGGCAATGCAACGGGCTGGGGCGTGGCATGTGAATGAGCCATCGGTTTATTGCTCCTTGACTTTCCCGCAGGGGCTAAAGCCCTTTCTATTTTGTTGCGATTACGGCACGACTAAAGTCGTGCCCTTTCAAAACCGCTTCGTCAATGCGGCACGTGTGAAGTAATGCAACTTTCATAACCGTCAGACCCTTGTGAGGCCTGTGTTGCGCCGCTCCTGCTTGCGGCGGGCTGCTTCCGATTCGCGGTGTTCGCGTCGAAGCAGGGCATCGTTGTATCTTCTCACTTCGTTTGCGGTTTCAGGCTGAACGGCGGGGACCTTGTTCCTTCGACCGTGCTCATCCACTGCGACAAACACGAGGTAAGCGCTTGCGACATGGAGGTGCGAGCCAGTCTGCGGATCTTCGACCCAGACCTTTACACCGACTTCAAGCGAGGTGTTGAAGGCGCGGTTCACGCTGGACTTAAGGATGAGGAGATCGCCGACATGTACCGGCTGGATGAAGTCAATGTGATCCATGGCAGCGGTGACCACATGGGTGCGCGAGTGGCGATAGGCTGCGATAGCGCCGGTCAAGTCGATGAAATGCATGAGGCGTCCGCCGAGCAGATTGCCGAGCGTGTTGGCATCGTTGGGGAGGATGATCTCCGTCATCTCGGATTGGGTGCTGGCTACGGTACGCACGAGCGGGTTGGCTTCAGTCGTACTCATGTTGGCTTGCTCCGTCTTTCTTGTTCGGAAACTCCGGCAGGAAGTTCACTTCCAGCTACAATGAAGAAACGAGTGAACGTTTGCGCCGAAGCACCAACTCCAGTTTCGGCAATCAGAGTCATTTACGCAAATCGCCTTGGTGCAGAAGATCCCAGACTATGAGTACAACGGACAAGATTGCAGGACTGAAAGAGATTCTCGCCATGGACCCCCGAAACAGCTTCGCGCGATACGGGATCGCGATGGAATTGGCCAACCGTGGCGATGTGGACGCGGCATTAAAGGAATATGACGTCCTGATCGAGCAGAATCCCGACTATGTGCCGGCTTATTTCATGTCGGCGCAGACCCTGGCCAAAGTTGGCAGAAACCCCGACGCGGTGGAGAAGCTCAAGGCCGGAATTGGATGCGCAGCGCGTACAGGCAACCGACATGCCCTCAGCGAGATGCAGACAATGCTTGATGAATTGGATCGCTGAGTTACAGGGGCGCGGGTGCACAGCGTTGTTCGCTTGAAAAGAGTGACGAATATAGCGTCCTTAGCAATTTCCCCGCGTCTATAATATTGATATGTCGAAGTATTCGATTGTGGTTCCTTTTCACAACGAAGAGGACAATGTAACCGTACTGTATGCCCGCTTGAAGCAAGTGATGGAGCAAGTAGGCGACAGTTTCGAACTGGTCCTCGTTGACGATGGCTCCAACGACCGCACCTACAAGCTTCTGGAAGAGATTGCCGCAGTGGACAGCCGGGTGCTGGTGGTCAAGCTGCGCCGCAACTTTGGCCAGACCTCTGCGCTGGCCGCGGGCTTCGATCATGCGTCGGGCGAGTTCATCCTGGCGATGGATGGCGATCTGCAGCACGATCCAAACGAGATTCCGAACTTTCTGGAGAAGCTCGAAGAGGGCTATGACGTCGTCTCCGGGTGGCGCAAGGAGCGCATCGACAACTTCGTCATGCGCCGGATCCCATCGCGCTGCGCGAACTGGCTGATGGCAAAGCTTTCAGGCGTGGACATTCACGATTTCGGAACGACCTTCAAGGCTTATCGCCAGGAGGTGATCCAGAACATTCCGCTCTATGGCGAGATGCACCGGTTCATTCCCGCGCTGGCGAGCTGGTATGGAGCCTCGATCTGCGAGATTCCGATCAAGAATGTGCAACGTGAGCGCGGCAAGAGCCACTACGGCATCGGCAGGACGTTCCGGGTGTTTTTCGATCTGCTTACGATCAGGTTTCTTCTGAAGTACATGAGCAGGCCGCTCCACTTTTTCGGCACCTTCGGAGCGCTGGGCATTCTGTTCGGCAGCATCATTTCGGCACTGCTACTTGGGATGAAGGTCGTCAATCCGCATCAGAACGTGATGGATGCGCACGGGCCATTGTTTGTTATCGCAGGAGTATTGATTCTGGGTGGAATTCAGTTGCTTGCCATCGGCCTGCTGGGCGAATTGCAGGTGCGGCACTACTACACCGGGCAGCAACGGACGCCGTATGCGATTGATCGCATTGTGCGGCTGCGGACGCCGGAAGAGCCAAGCATATTGTCGGATCGGAATGGCGACCGGTTTTAGCAATCGGTAGGAAAAGGAAGTAAGAGCCCCGCCCGGAGAAGATCCGAGCGGGGTTTTTGTTTGTACGGGAAGCGAAGACCGGATCGTTGAACCGCGCTGAAAGGGAATACTTTGCTTGCAGTGACACGGTCTCAGGGTGCATGCTTTCGCATGTATGAACGCAATACAGATTCAGAACACTGGCGGGCCTGAGGTTTTACAGCTCGTCGACTTGCCCATTCCGGTGCCTGGCCCGGGACAGGTTCTTATTCGCGTTGAAGCTGTGGGCGTGAACTTCATCGAGATTTATTTCCGCAAAGGGACCTACAAGGCGACGATGCCGCTGGTTCCGGGCAGCGAGGCTGCGGGAACGATTGAAGAACTCGGCTCGGGCGTGACCGGTTTCAAGCTCGGCGAGATGGTGGCTTCCGTTGGAATGCTGGGCAGTTACGCGGAGTACGCGCTGGTGCCTGCGGCGCAGTTGGTGAAGGTTCCGGCGGGCTTGAGTCCGGAACAGGCCGCGGCCGCAATGCTGCAGGGCATGACGGCGCACTACCTGGCGCACTCCACTTATTCACTCAAGAGCGGGGATACGGCGCTGGTTCATGCCGGCGCAGGCGGAGTGGGATTACTGCTTACGCAGATGGCTTCGAGAATCGGTGCGCGCGTCATCACGACGGTGTCGACAAAGGAGAAGGCAGAACTGTCGCGGGAGGCAGGAGCTGCCGATGTGATTCTCTATAGCGAGCAGGACTTTGCTGTCGAGGTGAAACGGCTGACAGGCGGCAAAGGAGTGGATGTGGTGTATGACTCTGTGGGGAAGACGACCTTCGAGGATAGTCTCAACTGTCTGAGGCCGCGCGGACTGATGGCGCTCTTCGGAGGATCGAGCGGACCCGTACCTCCGTTCGACCTCATTCAACTGAGCAGCAAGGGTTCGCTGTTTATCACGCGCCCAACGTTGTGGCACTACGTGGGAACTCGGCAGGAACTGGAATGGCGCGCGGGAGAAGTGCTGAACGCTGTGAAGAGCGGGGAATTGAAACTGCGCATGGAGCACGTGCATCCGCTGGCCGACGCGGGGCGCGCCCAGGCCGAGATGGAAGCCCGGAAGACAACGGGGAAGATATTGCTGGAACCTTAAAGGCAGGGGACGAGGGACGAGGGACAGGGGACAGGGAACAGGGAACAGGGACAAGGGGACGAGGGGACGAGGACCAGGGACATAGGAACTAGAAAATAGGGACCAGGGAGTTTTTTGGTTGGAGAAGATTGGAATCGGGCCCAGTGATCGGGTGTTTGTGTTGACGGGAGCGGGAATCAGCGCGGAGAGCGGATTGCCAACGTTTCGCGCATCGGACGGACTCTGGGCGGGGCATCGCGTTGAAGATGTGTGTACGCCCGAGGCGCTGGAGCAGAACCCGGAACTGATTTGGCAGTTCTATTCGCAGCGCCGTGAGCAGGGAGCCAAGGCAGTACCGAATCCGGCGCATGTCGCGCTGGCGGAACTCGAGGCGCGGCTCGGCGATCGATTTTTCCTGTGTACGCAGAATGTGGATGATCTGCACGAACGGGCGGGGTCGCAGCGTTTGATTCACATGCATGGGGAACTAGCGAAGTCGCGCTGCGGGGAAGAATGCGGGCAGCCGCCGGTTGAGGATCGTCGGGTATATGAAAGTCTGAGCGATGTGGGCCGCTGCGTGTGTGGAGCGCGGCTGCGTCCGCATATTGTTTTTTTCGGAGAGATTCCGCTGGAGATGGATCGGATTCAGAAAGAGATCGATCGGGCTACGGTGATGATTGTCGTCGGAACGTCGGGGTCAGTTTATCCGGCTGCGAACTTCGTGCACTGGGCGGCCCAGCATGGAGCGCGCACTGTGTATGTCGGGCCCGAGCCACCGTTGAATGCGCAGGCTTTCACGAACGTCGTGCAGGGCAAAGCGGGCGAGGTCATGCCGGGGTTGTTTGAGGTGGAGTAGGTTTCTGGTTTCCCACCCTTGCGACAAAAACAAAAACGTCGCAAGGATAGGTACCCGGCGTGTTGGGTGA
>Ga0207689_10001321_pt1 | contig 23888 bp, 12 predicted proteins | sample KBSMisM52_FD_184312 | JGI IMG/M metagenome (GOLD analysis project Ga0207689, IMG submission 184312) | Miscanthus rhizosphere microbial communities from Kellogg Biological Station, Michigan, USA - KBS Miscanthus M5-2 (SPAdes) (version 2) | ecosystem: Host-associated > Plants > Roots >... | reverse complement strand
GGCATTGTTGCCCATGTGAAAGGTCTCCACCCCAGGCACTGTGCCCAGTATGTCGCCGAGAATCGGCGCGGTACTGTGGCCGTGTGAGTCGCTCACCACGATCGAAGCTCCCCCAATGACCGAAACATAATATGAAGGAAGGGAGGAGTCGCCATCCGCATCAAGCTCTAGCGCCGCCCGTGAGAAAGTTCCTGGTACGGTTTTCGTGGGGGTGGCTGTCGAAAGGGGATCAGAAACTGTGCCGCCTTTGAGCAAAGTCAGCACCTTGTTTTGCACTTCCTCATTTGCCGTCAGATTAGTGTGCTCCACGAGATCAGGATCACTATTGGTCATCCTAAACACTTGGGCATTCGGAGCATTAAGATCGATCGAGCCATTGCGCCTTCCGGCGCTGCGCGCTGGCACCGTTCCGTCACCTGCTGTGTATCTCGGCTCGAGAAGGTTGGTTGAAATGCAATTAGAGCCAAGAGCATTACAGACCACCGCGTTTCTCGCGATGGTTTGTCCGATGGTCTCATTACCAAACTGGACACCATAAAAATGAAAATAATCCACCCCGGTGGTGTCCGTGCGCCAATCATCCTGCGACCCATTTGCGGTCGTGTATGAATGAAACAGATCTGCGGTGGTACCGGGCGTGGTATCAGGATATTTGGTGTTCAGAAAGTTGACCACCGCGTTGTGGTCATAGATATCATGATCCTGGCCGTTGCCGTCGTAGTCCCAGCCCTGTTCGACCAGAATCGGCGCCCCTCCGAGGTCCTCATAAGCATCGCTGGGTAGCAATTGATGCGCCGCCGGCAGTGACGGCATGATGTATTTGATGTCGGGTCCCGCAGCAACGCTGATGGGGCCGACCTTGATAAATTCACCGCTCTCCATCGCGTACAACAGCTTCGGCGCGCCCAGCCAGGGAGCGCCGATTGTAATCAAGCGATTGACATTGTGGTCCGACGGATTGTCGAGGATGTAACGACGAGCCACAATGCTCCCCATGCTGTGCGTCAATATGTTTACCTTGCTGCCGGGATGGAATTGTTCGACACACTGAACAAAGGTCCTGAGTTTTTGCCCGGTCGAACCAATCTCCTGGCGCCAGTCATAAACGAATTCGAAGAGATTGGGGTTTAAGTTCTTATCGGGATTAATCTGATTTGTATCGCAGTTCGAAGGATCGCCGTTCAATTGATATTCATGGTAGCCGCCGGTCTCTGTCAGAAATTCAAGCAGTGGACCGTAAACATCTTCCCCAAAAGCGCTGCGGAGTACATCGACAGCTTTGATATTTGGTGAAGGGGGCGGGTCGCCGTTTGGGAAGAGGTTTAGCCGACGGCGGAAATCAGTGAACAGGATCGACGACGCATCACCCAGCCAGAGTTCGTCGCCGCCCGGCGGGCCATCGATCAGCTCGCTACCTCCGACGCCATGGATAAATATCACGGGCTTGGGCTCGCAGCCACCGAATGACGGATCAAAATTATTCCCCGCACTATTTGTCAGCCGGGTTTGGTTGGAGCCGTCGACGTTCATCACATAGATCTCACCATTGTTGCTGCCGTTGCGGAAAAAGGAAGTAAACGCAATCCTGGTACCGTCTGGGCTAAACGACGGATCGGTATCAAACGCGTCTACCCCATTGTTGGTCAGATTCGTTTGGTTGGAGCCGTCGGCGTTCATAATGTAAATGTCGAAATTGCCATTATGTATTGAAGAGAACGCAATCTTGCTGCCGTCGGGGCTAAATGACGGATCGAAATTATCTGTCGAATTGTTGGTCAGCCGGGTTTTGTTGGTGCCATCGGCATTCATGACATAGATGTCATAATTGGTGTCGCGGAAGGAAACAAACGCGATCTTACTGCCGTCCCGGCTAAATGACGCTTGGAAATCAAACTCCGGATCGTTGGTCAGATTTGTTTGATTGGAGCCGTCGGCGTTCATGATGTAAATGTCATAGTTAATGCCGTCGGGCTCGGAATTATTAAACGCGATCTTGGTGCCGTCCGCGCTGAACGACGGAAAATATGCAGACCCTGTACTGTGGGTCAACTGGGTTTGGTCTGAGCCGTCGGCGTTCATGACATAAATCTCACGGCTGACGCCATTGCGCTCGGAATCGAACGCGATCTTGCCACAGGGTGCCGGCGTCGGTGAGGGAGAGGCAGCCGTTAAGCTCCGACTGATGTTGATGCTGGAATACGTTGAGTTGATACCGCGATTCCCAGCAGGTTTTGAACTAACCGCACGCGCCAGTTCAGGAGTGGATTGACAGACAATCAAAGTCGTCACCAGCAGCGCCAGGGCTGCCACCGTGAATTTTGTCCTGTTTCTCATTTGCATTCTCATTTCTGCGCGGGCGTAGACCGTCGGGTTGTAGCGAAGTTTCATCTTTGTACTCCTAACTTCAATTCCAGCGAGTTCGGGCAAATCTGAAGCAGACCAAGCGGTGTTTCGATAAAGTGCAACGAATTCGATTCAATGCGGCGAAAGATCTCACGCAGCGTCAGACCGGTGATGGTGACAGCCTGGGTAGGCGTCAGCCACCTCACTTCCATCTGGCATTCGTCACATTGCTTCAGTAATGGTTCTGAATTGGGCAAGTGATAAAAAGACCGTTCTAGTTTCTCGAACGTGATTACGGTCCGTCGCCTGATGAACACTCCCATCTTGGCTCCGATCAAGATCCTTTTTTCGCTTCGAGTTAAGCGTGATCCTCAAGGGCAGAGTTATGCGCAGTCACAGATTCTTCCTGTTACACTCCACTGCACTTCGCCGCTGATAAGATTGATGGTTCCGTGGATGCTGAGCTGGCCACACGCGTCCTTGTCAGTTCCGGTTCCTCCGGTGATTGCTGCCCTGGTGTTCAGGTTATAAAGTCCCGGTGTACCGGTGGGGCTTAGCACTGCATGGTCCAAGGTCGTCAATGAGCTGCCGTCCTGGAAGACGAAGGTGTGAGATGTCGTTGCCAGCAGCGTTCCGTCGTCCGTTGCCGTTGGCGGGCCAAGCAGGTTAGTGGTTACGGTAACGATTACGCTGGTATTGTTGAGGTTAAGACTGGCGATTCCCTGGAATGTGGCTGGACCAATAGCGAAGGTATGACCAGTTCCGCTGAGTTTGTCGCAGTCGGATTTGGCCTCCGCTCCAGAGGTAAAAAGCATTAACCCAAAAAGAGTGAGAGCAGCGGCGCAGTTAGTTAACTTTAACATGTTAGTTCTCCTTTGAAAGATTGTGGCTTAACGGAATTTCTTGATTTTCGTGAGGAAGGCTTTTATCCTCGCCACGCCCAGCAAGTCCTTTAAGAATCTCTTAAATTATTTCTTAAAGCCCCCTTAAGGCCGTTAATGAAGCTTCCGACCAGGTTGTTTTACGAGTTCGGTCAATTTCGACTGGACGCTGAGAAACATCGCTTAGTGCGTGACGGCGAAATTGTGCCGCTTACGCCTAAGGCGGTGGAGATTTTGCGCGTGCTGGTTGAGCGGCCGGGTGTCTTAGTTGAGCGAGATGAATTGATGGATTTTGTCTGGCGGGACGCGTCGGTCGAACCGGGTAACCTCGACGTCACAATCTCCAGACTGAGGAAAGCGCTGGGAGAAGACGTCAATGGGGGCAAGTTTATCGAGACGGTGCCGCGGTTGGGCTACAAATTCGTGGCTGAGGTGCGCGAGATCGTCGAAGACGTTCCGGCGCTGGTAGTCGAAAAGCAAACTTTCGGGCGGGTGATTGTCCAGGACGAGATTAGCATTGGCAGAACACCAAGCGAGATACTCAGGCGTCTCTTACCACCGCGCCGTCAGCGGCTGGGAGCCGTCGTTACTGCGCTTGCGGCAGTCGTTTTGGGAATTGCAGGGTTCGCTTATTTTTCGCACTGGCGAGCTGGCCGGACGCTCGCGCGCGCCAGAAACATCAGGTCTGTTGCCGTGCTTCCTTTCCGATCTTTGAGCGCCGGCGATGCTAACGAGAATTACCTTGGCAGCGGGATCGCTGACGCTCTCATTACACGGTTGGGTACTCTGGACGAAATCAGTGTGCGCCCGACAAGTGCTGTGCTGCGATTCGATAATCCAAAGCAAGATTCTCTGGCCGCAGCCCGCGCGCTGGGCGTTGACGCCGTACTGGAAGGAAGTTACCAGCGCGAGGGCGACAGATTAAGAGTCACTGTGCAATTGGTAAGCGCGCGCGACGGTTCCCAAATCTGGGCCAGCACAATCAATGAAGAATTTAAGGACATCCTCGCAGTACAGGACCAGATATCTCAGGAAGTAGCCCGATCGCTCGTGACAAATCTGAGTGATTCTGAACAACGGGATTTGGTGAAACGGCCCACTGCAAGCATTGATTCCTATCAGGCATATTTGAAAGGTCGTTACTTCTGGAACAAGAGAACAGAAAAAGATCTCGAACTCAGCATCAACTATTTCCAGAAAGCAATTGAACTCGATCCAAACTACGCGCTCGCCTACGCCGGGCTGGCAGATTCATACGGACTGCTGGTTTGGAATAAAGGCTTCGCGATACCGGAACTTATCGCGAAGGCAAAAAGTGCATCCGGTAAAGCTTTGCAATTAGACGATACGCTTGCTGAAGCCCACACGTCGCTTGCCTTTATCAAAGTCTGGTATGACTGGGATTGGCAGAGTGCGGAAGCCGAGTATAAAAGGGCCATTGAATTGAATCCGAATTATTCCACCGCCCATCACTGGTATGGCGAATATCTCGTGCTTATGGGGCGATTCGACGAGGGCTTCCGAGAGCTGAAACTGGCCCAGGAAGAGGATCCGCTCTCCCTCATCATCAATGCCGATATAGGAAAGATGCACTTCTTTGCTCGTCAACCCGACCTGGCGATAGAACAACTCAAAAAGACCATCGAGATGGAACGCACCTTCCCCTTGTCTCATCTGTTCCTGGCGATGGCTTACCGCCAGAAAGGAATGTTCCAGGAGGCAATTAAGGAAATAGAGGAGGAAGTTAAGCTCCCCGGCGCTCGCAGGCTCTTTTCAGCTATGCTGGCCTATTTTTACGCAGTGGCGGGCAGGAAGGCCGAGGCCCGTGCGATACTCCAACAATTGAAGTCGAGCTCGGGAGCGGAGTTTGAGATTGCACTTATTCACATCGGCCTCGAAGATACCGACCAGGCCTTTGCATGGCTCGAGCAGGCATATAACAAGCGTGATCAGTATCTTCTTTATCTGAAAGTGGATCCAAACCTCGATACGCTCCGCTCCGACCCGCGTTTTTCAAACCTGGTGAACAAAGTTGGTCTGTCGCAGTAAAGAATTTCAAAGGTTCTGATGGGCATTGTTCTCAAGGAGTAAATCTCTGGCGGTATTCGCCCGACACTAGAAACGCCTTCACCATTTCCGCGTCCACGTAATTCCCGTTGAACTCATTCAGCTTCCCTAACCAAAAGTTATAACCCTGGAAGTCGAGCGTCGCTTCCGGCGGATCGTAAGGATTGCGGCGCAGGTAGCCGTAGTACTGCATCAACACAAATGCACGATTGAGTTCCTGCTGGTTGAGCGTCGAGTTTTCAGCTACGCGTCGCAAGGCCCGTCCACGAGCAGCCGTGTCCGCGCTGTTTCCCGCGCCGGCAAATTCGTCAATAGCCGCGGACCGCTCTGCCGCAGGAGGCGACGCCACACCGGCATTGCCGTAGAGACCATCGACAAATTGTGCCGGGGTTAGCGAAGTCGGAAGCCCGCTCGCGAGACTCGGCCGAGCGCCAAACGCCGCCGCGTATGCCTTCTTGTTTTCCTCGAGTTTCGTCGGCCAGCCGGGTGCGCCTACTACTACCCCCATTCCAATCTGTTGCGTATCAGGCAGAAATTCATTGAACCTGAGCGGCACCGGCGCGCCCGGCAAGTTGCCATAAGCCGCTTTGTAAAACCTGTAGACCAGGTAGCCCGTCTCCTGAAATTCGATTGAGAGGAAGAAAGCCGCGGAAACATTCACGCGTTTGACCTGGAGACACTGTGCGTTTGTTCCGCAGGAAGTGATTTCGTTAACCCAGAACGCGAGTCCGCTGGCGTCCGGTTCACGATTCAGGAAATCACGATAGTGTTGCGTCACGAAGAATTGCGGATCGTCGATCTTGTTTGGCGGCAGCGCTCCAAACGCAAGGCCGCTCAATCCCTGACTGAGCACATCGTCGGCTCTGGTGAAAACCGAACCATCACTCAGGAAACCATCCTGAAACCGGTCAGGGAATCCGTCGATGCGCGGAGAGCCGCCGTTACCGCTGGTGCCGTCAAACGCGCCTGAGGCATCTTCGATAACGTAAACATTTCCCGGCCCGTCGACGGTGAGACCGTGCAGGAAAAGATTATTGTCGATGGAAAGTCCCTCGACGCAAACTTCGTCGCGATCGGCGACGCCATCTCCGTTGTCGTCATAAAGGACCAGCAGCACCATGTCGTCGCCGGCAGAATGGGAAAAAACAACCCCCCGTGAATTCACTGCGACATCCAGCGGCGCATCGTTTGAGAAGCGATAAGCGTAGTAAGGCGTGGTCGACAGAGTATCAGGGATTCCGTCGCTGTCTGTATCGCGGATGATCCGCAACTCGTCGGAGTGAAAATCTGCAATTAGCAGATCGTTATTCGGCAGCAGCGCCAGAGCGTTTGCGTTATATAGCTTGTTATCGCCGACCTGCACCAACTGGCGAGTGCGTGAGTTGTCGAAACCGCCGGTAGCTGGATCACGAACCAGCAGGATGACGCCAGGGGAAGGTTCGTTATTTGGATCATTCGGATTGGCTGAATTGTAGTAGCCGCTCGAGGAGATGATTACAAACTCGCGCCCCGCTTTCGACGTGCCCGACACAACTGCCGCCGCTGAGCGCAAAGCAAAATCGGTGCGCAGGTTGTAAGTTGTAGAACTATCTAAGCGGTAATCGCCGTTCGTATCGAGCGCGACTATCAACACGCCGACCAGCGTGTTATCGAGGGTCGCCGAGTAAACTTCGTACCGGGCGCCCGAGCGCCCCACCGCGATATCAAACGAGCCGCCTGCGGAATCGAAAGTAGTCCGCTCGTCAGCGACTAGATCGCCATTGCGATCGACGAACTGCTCATCGGTGCCCGCCGAGGAAATCAAACTCACCTGCGAGGTGTGCAATATTTGAGTTAAAGGCGTACCGGGCTGGATTGAACTGGTGGCCGGAATGTTCAGAGCGTTCGAGGCATGAGAAAGCGTAGAACCCGCACTGCGAACGTTCGCGGCATCCCGCCGAACTGCGGTCGATGTTTCTTGAGGACGTTCGCTACGCCGTGCCAGCGCCGGCGTATAGCCGTTGGCTCGTCCTTTTGCCTGGCTGGCGACGCTTTCCGGCTGGGCCGCGAGCGCTCGTTGCCAGTCAGGTCTAAGTTCCGGAGTTATTGTCTGGGCAGTTACGGTGCCTGCCAGGAAGAATACGGCGAGTCCGGTTACGAGTAATAGCGCACGTCTGTTGCGACTTGAAGCCAAGCTTGCGACTCTCATTTGCACACCTCTTTACTGTCCGCTTGTTCCTTTTCCTGATCCGTGACGGCTGACGCGGAAGGTTGGGGATGAGGTAGCACACCTGGGGCTACCTCATCCTTAGTTCGATCACGCTAGCGGAGACGAGCCTGTATTATCGCGGGTCTCTCACCTTAGCCGGCGTTCGATCACCGCTGTCTCTCGACTCTGAATGCGACGGCGGATCGCTGCGCGGCGGCGGATCGCTCCGCGGAGGGGGATCGTTCCGCGGTGGGGGATCGCTCCGCGGCGGTGGATCATTCCGCGGCGGTGGATCATTCCGCGGCGGTGGATCATTCCGCGGTGGCGGATCGTACCGCGGCGGTGGATCATTCCGAGGTGGCGGGTCATTCCGCGGTGGCGGATCGTACCGCGGTGGTGGGTCGTTGCGTGGTGGTGGGTCGTTGCGTGGGGGCGGATCATATCGCGGCGGTGGATCGCTACGAGGCGACTGTGGCCGCTCATGTCGTTCAGGCCTTTCCACGTTCTCTGGAGCTTCGCTCCGCGAAGGCCTTACCGGCACACGCTCTGGTTCGTTCACTTGCGGACGTACCGGCGCCTCTCTCGGGTAGGTTCGCTCCGGCCTTACTGGACGTTCGTTGGCATCCGGAATTCCACTCGCATCTCGCTCGCCGCCAGTGTTATCGCTGCGCGGATCTGAACGAGGGGTTTCGCGCGGAGGTCGTAACGCGGGCACAGGGCGTGTAACTGCGCCGGTGGGACGGGTGTCAACCGGGCCGGCGCCCGAAGTTGGCACCGGCGCCTGCGGACGAGCAACCACACCTTCACGTCCATTTAGAACTCGAGTGCGACGCAGTTCGTCGTCGAGTCGCACGCCCGGAACACGCGCTGCGGCGCCCGTTGGTCTTTCAGTAACCTCGACCGGAGGTGCGACTCTGGCGGGCCGGGCAACGGTAACACGTCCACCTTGATCAGCTGCCGCGCCTCGTTCACCGGCTGCTGAAGCTGGTCTAATTGGCAGGTCGGTACGCAACGGCTCCTCGTTGAAAACACGTCGCGCAACCGTGTCGTCCGCTGGTCGTGCTCTTACGCTCTCGGCGCCAAAATCTCTCGTCGCTACCGTCGTCACCGCACGGTAGTAGGCTGGATTAACTCTCTGGAGTCGCGCGATCTCATCAGCGCGCAATGGCCGCAAACGATCGTTGTTGCGATCATAGTTGCGATGATGACGCGAATATGGGTCAGGCTGGTAATAGTGCAGCGGATACCAGCAAACGCTATTGCCATTTCCAAAAATTATTCGGAACGCGACCAGCGCCGGCCGCCACCAACTGCGATGCCGGTAGTACTGACTGCGCGGGCACCAGGCCCAATAGTTGTTGTAGTAAACCCAGCGGCCGTAGTGATACGGCGCCCAGCCCCAGGGCTCCTGGCCCACCCAGGTCCAACCATATGGCGGAATCCAGGCCCAATAACCAAAGCGATAGGGGGCCCAATTGTCGTAACCGTTGATTGCGCTGGGATGCGGGTGCCAGATCCAGCCAAAATCTTTGGTGTAAGCCCAATCACCATAGGCATCAAGATCTTCCCCGCCCCAAACATAACTATCGTAATACTGGGTGTCGTAACGCATCCGATCTGCCAGGTAGCGCTCGCGTTCCTGGACCCAGTAATCCCATGTATCCGAAGCGTTGCTCGCGACAAATTGCCAATCACCCGCGTCTTCGCCTTCGACGACAAGCTCCGCAGTACGTCCATCGCGCAACTCAAAGCCGGACGTCTCCGAATAGATCCGCGCCCGGCCTCCGTCGCGCGCGCTCAGCCGCACCTGACCATCGCGCGAAACGTCAACGCGATATAGTCCCTTTTTCTCCGCGGCAAGAGTGGTTTTTGGGGCGTCAACCTCAAAATACTCATGATCGCGATCAAATTTTGCCAGCCGCACCGTAGCCGTGCCCTCGATGACGCTGAACGCGACGCCTTCATCGCGCAGAGTGGCGATTCTTAAAACCGATGCGGGGCCAAGCCGGACGAAGTTACGCGCATCGATCTGAATCTCAGCTCGGGAATCGCGATCGGTTGAAATCGCATCTCCTTCAACCAGCGGCATGTTCAAGCGCGCCCGTTCCCAGTCCTGGTTACCGTTGCGCTTGAGACTGACCTGTCCGCTGATCAAGCTGATGCGCACAACGCGGGCAGTGACGTCATATTCATCACCTTCATCAGCGTCATCAGCCGCGCGCGCAATTATTGTGGTGCCTAAGAGTGTCAGTAAAAGAAGAAGAATCGTGGAAGAGACAGCTCGGCCAGGACTCCATATCGAACGCCGGGTAGAACGCATAGCTACGCTCCTTTTTTATTCAATTGTTTTTCGTTACCGTCAGACGCGCGCTGGTGATTCAGGAGAGCTTCAGGAGTGCGCGTTGGCGAAGCGCTAAGCGTCCCGAACTTCGGCAGGACAGACGTCCGGGTCTGTCGTTATGCAGGATAGGCTTTCGGAGTCTATCACTGCTTCGAGGAGACTTAGCTTGCTGGCAACGGCAAGAGCAAGGCGTATGCCCACAAGCATCTAATTTGGAAGTGGGTGGGCCAACGGCAGACTAACCTGGCGGCAAAATAGTTCTCAATGAGGCTTGAGGTTTCTCAAGGCGGTGGGAATGTTGAGAACCTGTTACTTTCGAACAAGCGCTTGGCTCACTTACAAGTGCCTGTTTCAAAATTAACCAGGTCGCTAGCGTGTTACCTTCGCGCACTTTTCACCGTTCAGCCAATGCCGGTAGGCAGCGGGTTGATGAACAGGACCAGGAGCGGTAGCGATGGTGAACGGTGGTTAATGAGGACGCTCAATTTGATTTCTTTGCTGTCGATCAGTCCTTCTCAGCTGCGTTCTAGAAACTTTGCCCGAGAACGTGCAGGATTAGCACTATATGGTGCGCGCAGTAAGAGGCCTGCTGATTCCACGCCTAATATTCGGTTATATGGTCACGCATGGTGAGCGACAACCTACAGTTTGACGTAATCGTGATCGGCGCCGGTATCAACGGCGCTGGTATCGCGCGCGACGCCGCGATGCGAGGATTAAAGGTGCTGCTCGTCGACAAGGGCGACATTGGCGGCGGCACGTCCAGTTGGTCAACGCGGCTGATTCATGGCGGTTTGCGTTACCTCGAGCACGGCGAGCTTAGTCTGGTGCGCGAGTCGCTCCGCGAGAGATCTCGCCTTTTGAATATTTGCCCGCACCTTGTCCGGCCGCTTCCGCTTCTGATGCCAGTCTATGAAAAGGCGAGGCGGGGCTGGTGGACAATCCGCGCGGGCATGATCGCTTACGATGTCCTCGCTTTTAATAGGTCCTTGACTAATAAACGCCTTCCGGGGCATCGCATGCTTTCCCTCGCCGAAACGTTGCAGCAAGCGCCGGCGCTCTGTCGTGAGGGTTTAGGTGGCGCCGCAATCTACTTTGACGCCCAGGTTGAATTTGCCGAGCGGCTCGTACTCGAGAATGTGCTGTCTGCGGTCGAGCACGGCGCAAACCTGCTGACCTACACGCGCGTGGAAAAACTAATCAGCGAAAACGGTGCTGTGCGCGGCGTGGAGTTCATCTGCGAAGAGGCGCCGCCCGGCTCAACAGTCAGGGACAACTCTGAGGTTGCGCCACAGAGAGCCTATGCTGACATCGTGATCAACGCCGCTGGCCCATGGGTCGATCAGGTGCTCAGCGGGGGCCACTCCCCGGCCGAACGTCTAATCGGCGGCACGAAAGGCAGCCATCTCATCGTAGCTCCGTTCATTGGCGCTCCGACGACAGCAATCTACGTCGAAGCCGAGACTGATGGCCGGCCCTTTTTCATCATTCCCTGGAACAGCAAATATCTCATCGGCACCACAGACATTCGTTACGAAGGCGACCCGGATGACGTCCAGATCGCAGGCGGCGAGATCGACTACCTACTGCGCGAAACGAATCGCGTATTCCCGATAGCGAGACTCAGTCGCGAACACATCCTTTATACCTACTCCGGCGTACGGCCTTTGCCGTTCACGGGAGATCGGGACGAGCAGAGTATTACCCGAAGACACTTCATCCGCGCTGACCCCACACTAAGCGGTTTGTTCTCCATCGTCGGCGGCAAGCTTACGACCTACCGCAGTCTGGCAGAGGAAACGGTCGGCGTTATTCTGAAGCGACGTCCTACTCACGTGGACAGCAGCGGCGGTCTCGAGGGCATGACGGCGCGCCAGCCATTGCCCGGGGCTGCCACCACTGACTTCGACGCCTTCTGCGGAAACTTCAAACAACATTCAGGCCTGCCCGAAGCGACTAGTGATCGTTTACTACGAATCTACGGCACTCGCGCCTCGTTGCTTCTCAACTTGATCGCTGAAGAGGAATCACTGGCTACGGTGTGCGACTCGGAAACCGGGGCGCTCTCCGCCGAAGTCGTCTTCGCCTTTACGCACGAATTTGCGACGACCCTCGCCGACTGCATGTTGCGCCGAACCATGATTGGTTTGAATTCGTCACGTGGATTGGCCGCACTTGAAGCTGTGGGTGCAATTGCTCGGAGGTATCTTGGCTGGACCGAGCGGCGCGTCGAAGATGAGATTGCTGCTTACCGCATGGAGGTCCGCCGATTTCTCAGACAAGGCGAATATGGTGAAGCCTTGTTTTGAAAACTCTGTGCCCCCTTCGTGTTGTCTATGTGTCGGTGGTAAAAAACGCCAAACAAGAACTCACCACAGAGACACAGAGAACACGGAGGGGGCACAGAGAAAGTAAGCGCCGGCCCCTATCGCCGCACGAGGGGTGTAGCAGCAGTCCAAACTTTCACTGGTCCAACACCCACGTTGACTACCTTGATGGTGTAGATCCCGGAGCCGTTCACGCTTCGATTAATGCGAGCGATTCCGGTTGCGTTGTTGGCGGTATTCAAAACAGACCCGGAAGAATCGATCAGTAATAGCTGAATTGGAAGCTCCGGACTTGCCTCCGCCACCACCGAGATTGCTTGCGTTCCAGCCGGTAGAGACAGGCTCTGAAGTGCCTGTTTGCCGACATTGAGCGACGTGGTATTGCTGCTGGTTGCCCCTGGGCCGGAAGCCGGTTGCGCGCTTGAACTCGAGCTTTCCATGCAGAAGCCATCGACATAAGTCGCATTACGCATGTTGCGAAGTTCCAGCACGTGGCCGCCTGCCGGCAAGTTGCTGAACGAGACCTCGTATCCAGCTTTCTTCTCCGGCTCGCGGAGCTTGCCGACTGTGCCTTTGTAATCGACGGTCTGCTTGAACACACCATCGAGATAAACATCGGCCGTGCCACCTTTCGTGCTCTTAAGGTAGTAGTAAGTGATCTTGCCTGTTTGCCCGCCGGCCACGTCAAAGTTCAACGTGACGCCGTGCTGGCCGTCATTGCCGGTGCCCAGACGGAAGTGACCTGCACTTGCAGCGGCGTAGTCCACCTGGTGCCAGCCATTGTCATAACTGATGTGGCTGTTATCGTCTTCCATGCAGATCGGTTCTACGACGGTTCGTGACACAGTCGCGGAGACCACGTTGCTGAACGGTCCGGCTACGGATTGTCCGTTCAGGTTGTAAGCCGTTCGCACGCGATAGCAGCGCGTCCCGTTGCCGATACCTGACGCGGTGTATGACGTGCCATTTACGCTTGCGACATTGGTCCAGCTATCGTTGTTTATGGCGATGTCGTCAAGATACCAGCCAAGCGGCACCGAACCGGGCCGATCCTCAGCACCCATCTGGTAATGGAAACGCAGCCGTATTGTTTGGGCTGCAAATGCAGTCAGACTTACGCTGCGATTGAACAACGGCTCGGTGGCAAAGGCGGTTGCCTCATCCGGCGCCAACTCCGATCGGATGTCCTGGTAAATAGCAGTCCAGTCAGTGCCATTGGTTGATACTTCCACAGACACGGCATCGTCGCCTTCGTTCACATTCCAGTCAGAAAAAGTCAGGAACGTGGTTCCGGTTGCCGGAATATTGATTGGAGTATTCAGCGTCAGGAACGACGCAGAACTGGCCACGGCATTTGTGCCGCGCGCGCGAAAAGTGGTTCCAGTGTGTTGCGGTTTTTCGTTTGCCACTGCCTCCCAGGCCAGGCCGGGCGTGACCGTTCCTTCGGTTGTTATGCTCCACTGACCGGTACCACTTTCAGCATCGTCCAGCAGAAGTGGCGCACAAGACACGGTCGCTTGCTGCAATAAATCGGGCCCGGTAGCGCCGGTTGGGTGAGTCCACGTCAAGCTGTAGGTGCCATCTGTATCCGGATTCTCATAGTCGGGGCCCAGGGAAAGAGCGGGAGCGTCGAGCACCGGACAAAAGTAAACTCGCACGTTGTCGATATACCAGCCATCGATACCGTTGCAGCCGTCCTGGCTATAGGTAAAGCGCAGCTTGATCGTATCGCCCGGATTAGTTAGCGCTGAAAGGTTAGCGATGGTCGTTCCCCATGAGCCTTCAAACTTGCCCTGGTCTGTCCCGTTCCAGGCAAACTCGCCCTGGTTCGGATTAGTGTTGCCATCAACTACGCCGAGGAACGCGCTGTTGGGCGCATTAAACTCGTAGCTCTCCTGCGGCAGGAGTTGGAAAGCTCCTCCGTTTACGCTGATTTCTACCTGGCCGCCGTCAACCGTTGCTTCTGTTGCCACGTAGTGTTCAAAACTTAATTTCAGTGTGTCCGCCTGAGCCGGAATCGTTATCGCCGGGCTGTCGATAGTGAATTGGCCGGAGTAGTCACCGCCAGGTGCGCAACTGCCACCGCCAGGTTCGCCGACTGGAATATCGCGCGCCTGGATTGCACTACCCGGATGCCCGCCCGGCAAAGTAGCGGCGACGTTGAAGTCTCGTAGATTGCGTGTGCCGTCTTCCCAATCCGTGGTTGCGCCGGTGCTGGTTTTGGTCCAACCATCGCTGCCGGTTTCCCAGTCTTCAGAGAAGATGCTGGTAGGTCCGGGGCAGTCTGCCGGTGTGTTTTTGTCAAGAATCGGTCGATAGTTACAACGCGCGTTGATGTCAGCGCTCATTTCCACGGCGAGCATGGTCTTGGAGACTTGCTGGCAAGTGGCCGAAGTGATCACCTCGCCCGATACGACATGATTGGTCGAGTCGGTCGACAGCGCATTAAGCGGCTGCCCGACCAGGTCATTACATGATGCCAGCAACGCTTGCTCGTGCATGGCGAAGTTGGTGCCTGGCGTTTGGTAGACAGTCATGGCGCGATAATAAATATGCGCGGCTCGCGTCAACCCAATCCCCTGGATCACCTGGCCATTTTCCTTGCCATCCGGTTTTCTTGAAGTACCGTCTACCAGCAGGGCGAAGGCGTGTCCCGGCACCCCCGAGGTGTTATGCACGGCACCCGGAGCACAATCATAATTGGGTGACGAAACTCTATCGGGATTTCCATAATGTGTTGGCTCCCACATGTCCCGCAGGAAGCCCAGTGCTTCGGCGTTAATTGTCGGAACATCTTCGCCGACCTGCCAGCGCTGACCATCAGGCATGTAGTCGTTATTGTTGGAGCCGCCTTCGGCGTCGACGCCATTTGTGAGATCGACTGTCTCACCGAAGATATCGGAGTAAGCTTCGTTCAACCCGCCCGCTTGATACGAGTAGATCAGTCCGTGAGTAAACTGCGTATATGCGTGCGTCCATTCGTGGGCCACTACGTCGTCGGCATCAAAGTCAGGACAGTAGTTTGTGGTAGTACCGTCCCAATAAGCATTGGGACATTGGTCATTAACGAGTAGCACGCTCTCCATGGTGTGGCCCAGTCCGTCATAGGATTCGCGGCCAAACGCAGACGCAAACAGGTTGTACTCCTGTCCTGCAAAAAGGTAGAGATTATCTATTGGATTAGCGCCGGTAGTTCCTGGCGTCAACGGACCGACGTAGGGATCGCCTTCGTGTCGCACCGCAAACATCGGATCGTAATTCGGCGTGTAGATGATGCGGTTGATTGCACCGTGAGATAGAGGAATGCGGTCCAGTACTGTTCCTTTCAGGGCGTCGATCCAGATCTGCATTCGTACGTGCTGACCATCTGTTACCTCGATGTTGTAAGCAAGAACGCTTTGTCCGGGATAACCCGCGAGCAGGCCTTTGCGGTAAACGCTCAATTCGGTCTTAAGCACGGTGAGTTGACCGCCAAGCGCCCGGGCAGCTATTGCCTGTGCCGCGCCTTCTTTGATCGCAGCGTTCGAGCCGACGTTAATGTCCGGCACGAACTGTCCGCTAACTCCGGTAATGCCTCGTTCGTTCATGTGCACCACTACTTGCGCACCAAAAACCGGCAACCCTTCGTAAGTTTGATTCAACCGAACGTGCGAACTGCCAAGTGAATCTTTGGCAGCCTTGCCGGCTTTCAGTGTACTTGCGCCGCGAGCCGCGACCGGGCCGGACTGCGCGCCAGCCAAGGCTCTCTCGGCATCGCTCATGCCTATCAGTCCGCCATGCTCGCGCAGGAAAGCGATTGCGCGCTGCTCCGCTGAAGCTGAGGAATTGTCGGTTGTCAAAACGCCGCCGTCTGTGGCACGTACAAAATCATAATTGCCGGTCTCACGCGCCACGTGTGAAGCGATCACAGTGGTGGCCCTCGGTCGCAATTTTTCGAGCGCCGCGCTGGCTCTTGGCGCCGCTTTGGCGGGCACCTGCTCAGCTGGCCGCTGTTGCGGCGCGTTGTGCGAACCCGCAGCTCCAGCGCTTTCAGAAATGCGAAACGCGCCCAGGGCGAGCGCGGTCAGACAGAAAACAAAAGCAGCGACAATCCTTAAACGACTGGGTATCCAAAAGCGTGTGGGTGTTTTACCGAACATTATCAGCCTCCTCAACGAAATGAGCGACGCGGTTTTTGCCCTTCACAGGATCGGCCGCGGTGCAGTTTGTGCGACGTGACGAATCATTTGCAGTCACTCTAGGGGCTGTGTCTTGAGAAAAACTTGAGGAGGTAATGAGTCGTGACCACAGGAGGGGTTGAGGAGTTCTTGAGTGGGCAAAACTCGAGGTAAACGCCGGTTTCGGCAGTTCCCAACAACAGGCCTAACGAAAGAACGCACCACAAATGCAATATTTGAAAGGGGGATGAGCGCGGAACTGACACGGAGCGATTCAGTAGAAATCTCAATTTAAGACCAGCAAAGGCGAGTATAACTACCTGACTCAAGCTGTAGTCGCCGCCCTCGGATTCATTTCTGGACTTCTTTCTTGCTTCGCTGTTAAAGTAGAAACAGCTCGCCGTTCCCCAATTCGGCGGGGCGTTCCGTTAAAAGAGCTCGGGTTTTGTACTGCGCCGCAGTTCCCCAGACAGTCGGTCGCCTCAATCCTGATTCATTGAAATCCACCAGCGAACAGACGTTTTGAGTCCGTCGCGTAATCAACCCACGCTGCTGAGAAGATCTTGCAGCTGAGGTTTTTTGGAGTTTCCGTATGCCTTCCCCCGTAAGAAAAATTATCTCCAGTTCACCGAAGGTCACATTAGTTGTGGCTGCTGTCGCCGGAGTAGCAGTGATCATCGTCACGGCCGTGGTCTTCTTCCAAAGTCGCTCACCGCGAGTTACTAAAATCAACTACTCAGAGCTTTACCAGATTGCCGAAACCGGATCAGCCGCCGCTCTAACGATTGAGACTGACACTCTGACGGTGCGAAGCACCCAAGGCGTAGCGCTTCAGGCCACGGTCACCAGCGATGCAATCAGGCAGGGACTGATCGAACAGTTTCGCAAGAAGAATGTTCCGATTGAGTTTCGACCAATCGAAGCCAGTTGGACGGCGACGGCTTTGACCTGGGGCATACCGCTTACGCTCGTAGTGATGTTTGCCCTGATCGGCTGGCGCATGCATGCAAACATGGGCGGTGGTGTTGGCAGCTTCAACCTGAGCGATCGCGGCGGGAAACCAAATGTTTCGTTTGCCGACGTCGCTGGCGTGGACGAGGCAACTCTGGAATTAAGCGAGACGATAGATTTCCTGCGCGACCCGGAGCGCTTTGGCCGGTTGGGTGGTCGAGTCCCGAGAGGTATTTTGCTTTTCGGCCCGCCTGGAACGGGCAAGACGCTTTTGGCCCGCGCCGTCGCAGGTGAAGCAGGCGTGCCTTTCCTATTGGCATCAGGTTCTAGTTTTCAGGAAAAATTTGCGGGCGTCGGAGCCGCCCGCGTTCGCAAGCTCTTCGCCCAGGGCAAGAAACTTTCTCCCTGCATCATTTTCATCGATGAGATTGATGCGTTAGGGCGGCAGCGAGGCCGCGGCAACGACTCAGCCAGCGCCGATCAGGATCAGACACTCAACCAGCTCCTGATTGAAATGGATGGTTTCGATCAAGGCTCGAGCGTGGTGGTCATCGGATCCACAAATCGTCCCGACGTGTTAGATCGCGCGCTCACTCGACCCGGCCGTTTTGATCGGGAGATCGCGGTCAACCTTCCCGATGTAAGAGGGCGGGACGCGATACTTAGAGTCCACGCGAGCAAATTGGAACTCGATTCCCAGCTCGATCTCAACTGGGTGGCTCGTGGCACGCCCGGGTTTTCGGGAGCGGATCTGGCAAATCTTTTGAACGAAGCCGCGATTGCGGCCACTCGCGACAATTCAGAGGCTGTAGGCCGCCCACACATTGAATTCGCTCGCGATCGAATTCTGATGGGAGCGGAACGTCACGGCTTCATGATCGATGAAGATGAGCGTTATGCGACGGCAGTTCATGAGGCCGGTCACGTCGCCGTTGGAATGGCGGTAAAGAATGGAGATCCGATTCACAAGGTTTCTATTCTCCCGCGTGGCCGCGCCCTGGGTGTCACTCAATCCCTGCCGGAACGTGATCGCCTGATGAAGAAGCGGGAGTATTTGGAAGATCAAATTGCAGTGCTGCTGGGCGGACGTGCGGCGGAACAGGTTCTGCTCGCAACCATGACCGCGGGTGCGTCAAACGACATTCAACGAGCGGTTGAAATCGCGCGCAGCATGGTCAGTGAGTTTGGCATGAGCCCGCTTGGTCCAATTTATCTCGGCGATCCGCGGACGGAACCGCTTAGCCAGACTCTGCTCGATCGGGTTGAGGAAGCGGTCAACAACATTATCAACACTCAACTCAGCCGAGCCTGCGAAGTGGTGACCGGCGAGAAGGAAGCGATTGCACGTTTGGTGGAACTACTGCTGGAGCACGACACCGTTGACGCTGACGGCATTGAACAATGCTTTGCACGGCAGGACGTGAGCAAGCTTGATCCAGCGTCTTTAACGTCCCAGGCATCGACGCCAATGCCGCAAGCGGTTATGGTCTAGATGGACCGAGCGCAGCAGTCGTGATGTAAGGCCAGTTGAGGCCTGTTCGCCGGATAACATCAACGAGAGCGAATGCCCGCTTGCGGACCAGGCTTCATTCGAGTATGCGACCGGCAAATCCACAGCAGCGGCGGGGCAGCTCTCTTCAGCCCAGATTGAGCCCGAGACCTGCTCGCACCTGAGTAGGTAGTGTTCGATGCCGGTAAATACACTACGCCAGTAGCCACCATAGAGCGTTTTGTAAACCACTCCGCCCACTTCTACATACACGCTGGCGCCGTGAATAATTTTGTAATTTACTTTGCCCAGCAGCTCCAGGCATTTGGTCTGCTCTCTCGCATCCGGACGAAACTTTATTTCGTCAGCGGACGATTCCCCTCGCCATGATTCGGGTTCGTATTGACCTGGCTGCCGCCAAGACTTTTTGTGGTTCATTTCACCGGCCCTCGACCGCGCCGACTTATGAGCTTGTTGAGAGTCCGCCGAACATCTGATCGGACAACACTGAGTTGTTATGGGTTCCGCGACAATATCATAGTCACAGTCTCGACCTTGTCAATTTAAAACTGCCAGGTAGTTGCTAAGAACAAAAAACCGAAAATTCGTATTGGTTCAGCTTGCTTTAGCGAGCTCCCGTTACACCGAGGCTTCAGTCCGGCGACCACCTCGCTTGATACCTGGCTCAACATTGCGCGAACGATTGTTTTAGAGCGCCAAGGGCGCGAAATGTAACAGCCTGGGGCCAGGGACTAGAAAGTACTGATACTGGAAGCGCTGATGCGCGCAACGAGGTTTGCCCTCAGCCTCCTGCAAAACCAACTGCCCAGTTTCATTCCCGCCCTCAGCGCTCTACGGTTTTGCTCGGTACGCCACCTGGGGCGTTGCCCCAGGCTATTTCATTTCGCGCCTTTGGCGCTTCGAAACAACTGACTTGTTTTACACTCTTCGACGATCTAGGATTCGCCGTATGTCACGCAAAGTCACTCGTCGCGAATTTGTCAGCAGTGCATTAGCCGGCGCCGCTATCGCCAGCACGGCACCAACCGTATTCCCCCGAACCCGGACTGATCGACCCAACATTCTTTTCATCCTCGCCGACGATCTTGGCTATGGTGACTTGAGTTGCTACGGCCGTCCTGACTATCAAACTCCACAGCTCGATCGACTGGCCACCCAGGGTGTTCGTTTCGTAAACGCCTATTCCGCGTCATCTGTTTGTACCCCAACTCGCTGCGCGCTTATCACCGGTCGCTACCCGGCACGAACTCGCATCGGACTCGAAGAGCCTCTAACAGAAAAGGGTAGCCTGGGTGAAAGAGCCAAGACTCTCGGGCTGCCGGCTGATTATCCGACGATCGCGTCTTTGCTGAAGCAAAGCGGCTATCAAACTGCTCTCATCGGTAAATGGCATCTGGGTTACTTACCGACTTTTGGACCGGTACAGAGTGGCTTCGATGAGTTCTTCGGCATTATGAGTGGCGCCGCAGACTTTTTTACACATAAAGACATGCGTGGCGATCCCGATCTTTATGAAGGCAAAGTTCCCGTTGAACGCATCGGCTACACGACGGAGCTGTTGACGAACCGTGCGATTGAATATGTTTCAGCGCGCCGGCAATCCGCGAGCCCGTTTTATCTGAGTCTGCATTACACAGCGCCACACTGGCCCTGGGAAGGGCCGCGTGATCTCGAAGTGAGCCGCACGCTGGGAAGAGAGTACGACGGATTCACCGCCGGGGGTTCATTGAAAACCTACGCCACGATGATGAAGAGTTTGGATGACGGCATCGGAGAAGTTTTGCGGGCACTGGATCGAGCCGATCTTAGTCGCAACACCCTGGTAATTTTCACGAGCGACAATGGTGGCGAGCGCTTTTCCTATAATTGGCCTTTGCGCGGACAGAAGTTTTCCCTCTGGGAGGGCGGCATCAGAGTGCCGGCGATCGTGCGTTGGCCCGGTATCGTTCCAGTAAATGTGGTTACGCGCCAGGCGGCTATCACAATGGACTGGACCGCCACGATGCTGGCGCTCGGCAAGGCTAAACCTGACCCGGCTTATCCACTCGACGGCACTGATCTATTGCCGGTCATTCGTGGGACTCAACCTGTATCTGAACGCAGTTTTTTCTGGCGTACCTCCGAAATGAGCGCCGCTCTGAATGGCCCCTGGAAATATGTCAACGACGGCACCCAGGAATATCTGTTTAATCTTTCGATCGACGAACACGAACAGAGCAACTTTCGCGAACAAAACCCGAGCATGTTCACTCGACTCCGCGACGAGTTTAAGAAGTGGGACACGACCGTCTTGCCGCGTCCACCCGCTAGACGTCGTGGCTGAAATGAGGTCGGTACCGCCAGCATCCAAAATCTCTTGGCTCGTGAAAACAAATCGTGATAAAAGCGGCGCGATAAACTCTGCGCAACTTTAGTTTGCGAGGTGACTATGGAGAACGTGCAACCAAACCCAGCAATCAGTCGCCGGCGTCGCGAGCGATGGTTCTACATCGGAATGTCGATCGCGCTCGTGATCACGGTTTTTGCCGGCTTCTCACGCACCTATTATCTGCGACCTTATTTCACATCGGAGCCGTTAATCCCGCTGCTTCATCTGCACGGTTTCGTATTCACGTCCTGGCTCGTGCTTTTCGTTACGCAAACCACGCTGGTCGCCGCACACCGCACCGATATTCATCGTCGTTTAGGAGTCGCAGGTGGCGTGATAGCAGTCCTAATGGTCGTGCTGGGTGTCACTACCGCCCTGATCCGAGCCAGACAGGGAGCCACTCCTCTCCCAGGCGTGTCCCCACTTTCCTTCCTGGTGGTTCCGCTCGGCGACATGCTTGTGTTTCCTATCCTGGTGGGCGCGGGCTTTTATTACCGCCGCAGACCCGACGTGCACAAGCGGTTGATGCTGCTTGCCACCGTTTCGATTCTGGCGGCAGCGATAGCACGGCTGCCCTTCGCACTCATGCAAGCAGGTCCACCGGCGTTTTTCGGGCTGACTGATTTGTTTGTGGCCGCCTGTGTTCTCTATGATCTGATTACGCTGCGGCGCGTCCATCGCGCCACTATACTCGGTGGATTGTTGATTGTGGCTTCACAACCCCTGCGCCTGATGCTGGGCGGCACACACGTGTGGCTTAGCTTCGCTGGCTGGCTGGTAAACCTGGTCACATAACGTTGTAGCCGAAAAGATTCAGCCGCGGATTTCGCAGACAAACGCGGATCTGAAATTACCGCCAAAGGACACGAGTCTCATTTTATTTTCCGATCCGCGCGTATCCGCGCTAATCTGCGGCTGACTTCTTTTCGTTATGAACCAGCACGATATAGATCGCCGAAGTTTTCTACGCCTCGGTTTGGCGGCCGGCGCTCTGGTTGTGGCCGCGCCCACGTTACGCTCGCGCGCCTTGGCGACTGGGGTTGGACCATTCACTTCTCAATTCACCCTCAACGCGGCCTTTGCCGCAGTTCTCGAGCAAAGACACCTCGCGCCGGTGAAGGTTTCTCGCGACCGGCTCATCCGCAGCGTCGTTGGCCTGCGGCCCTTTCGCTCCGAAGGTTTTGTAGTTGAGGCCGAAAAGCTTCGCGAGAAACTGTTGGTTCACAATTACGGCCACGGCGGCGCCGGCGTGACACTGTCATGGGGCACCGCGTCGCTGGCGGTCGATCTCGCGCGCGACTTCATACAAAGCAAGTCCCAACGTTCGGCAGCTAAGTACTCGCGAAACCGCCATCCCCGTTTTGCGGTGCTGGGTTGTGGTGTAAGCGGGCTCTCAACTGCGCGTCTGCTGCAGCAACGCCTTCCGGATGGCACCGCAAATGTCATCATCTACGCGAAAAACCTACCACCGGATACAACTTCAAACATCGCCGGCGCCTGGTGGTATCCGGCATCCTTGTTCGACGAGGAAAAGGTGACGGCGAGATTCACAGAACAGTTTCGCCTGGCCTGTCAGATTTCTCATCGAGCATTTCAGACCCTCGTGGGGCCTGAGTATGGCGTGCGTTGGGCGGATACTTTCGAGCTGATCCGGCATGAAGCGTCGTTGCAGCGCGAGCTTCTGGGCGGCGCCCAACTATATCCGCAAACTGAAATTCATCGCGGTGCCGAAAGTTATTTTGGCTTCCCCTACACACGACAATTCAACTCGATGCTGATTGAACCGCACACCTACCTGCGCGCCTTGCTGCGCGATTTCTATATCGCCGGTGGCAAAGTCGTGGTTAAGGAATTTAAGACTCGCGAAGAGGTGGCAGGGCTACGCGAGAACGTAATCTTCAACTGCACCGGTCTGGGAGCCAGGGCATTATTCAATGATGAGAAACTAATTCCGGTGCGCGGCCAGCTGGAAGTGTTGCTGCCACAGCCAGAGGTTGACTATTGCTACCTCGCCGCCGGGTCTTACATGTTTCCACGCCGCGACGGAATCATTCTTGGCGGCACCTGGGACCATGACGACTGGAACCTGCAACCCGATCCGAAAACGACCACCGCGATCCTCGAGGCGAATGCTGAAATCATGAAAGGCGCGACCCGGTGAACTCCCAGGCAGTAGCCCGACAGTAATGGAGGGCTCTGGTTAGTTACAAACTTCTACCGAAGGATCGTCATACACGACAGTCACCGCCTCCATCACCGAGCCCACATTACTGTCGGGCCCTGCCCCGCCTATTGTCGGAAGATGATGCAGGTAGTGGTGCCGTGGGCGTAAAGCTTGCCGTTTGCGTCGAGAATTTTTCCCTCAGCCGTGGCGGTGCGGCCGCCGACATAAATCGTATTCGCCTCACAACGGACCTCGCCGGTTTCCACTGACATTGCTTTGATGTAGTTGACCTTGATTTCCAGCGTTGTGTAACCAGCGCCGGCGGGCAGGGTCGAATGAACCGCACAGCCCATGGCGCTGTCTAGTAGGGTTGCCGCTACACCGCCATGCACAACGCCGATGGGGTTGTAGTGATACTCAGCCGGCGTGACGAGAAAGACCGCGCGGCCTTCAGCGATCTCGGCGATGCGGAAGTCCATCAGCAAACCGATCGGTGGCGGCGGCAGTTCTCCGAAAACAATCTTATTCAGGTATTCAAGTCCCGATAGTCCGGCGCCGGCCTTTGCGAGTGCAACGGGATCGTCCCAGGCG
>Ga0207689_10001319_pt1 | contig 23906 bp, 22 predicted proteins | sample KBSMisM52_FD_184312 | JGI IMG/M metagenome (GOLD analysis project Ga0207689, IMG submission 184312) | Miscanthus rhizosphere microbial communities from Kellogg Biological Station, Michigan, USA - KBS Miscanthus M5-2 (SPAdes) (version 2) | ecosystem: Host-associated > Plants > Roots >... | reverse complement strand
GTTCGCGATGCCGGGATCGACAAGCCAGCCACGCCGCACACGATGCGCCACTCGTTCGCGACGCATATGCTCGAGTCCGGTTACGACATTCGCACGGTGCAGGAGCTGCTCGGTCACGCGAACGTGAGCACGACCATGATCTACACGCACGTGCTCAATCGCGGGGGTCGCGGCGTCGTGAGCCCCCTCGACCGCCTTTGACCGCTAAAGCAAGCCGCGCCTCCCACAAGTTTTCCAGCTCATCGGCCAGTGTGGACGGCACGCGCACGCCCGACGCGCGCACGCCCCAGCGAAAGCGGCGAAACGGCGGCTTCGCGAGATCGTCATAGGTGACGGGCGGCAACGGGTACAGCGCTTCGAGCCGCAGCGACAGGTATTGAGTCATCGCCCCGGCCGCGGCTTTCTCGGGACGCCAGTGCGGCGCGGGTTCCGGCTCGCTCAACGTGAAGCCGGCGCCGAAGATGCCCTTCGGCGGGACGCCGACGCGGACGAGAAACGCGCGGCTGCCGAGCTCGATGTTGCGCGTGCGGCCGGCGCTCCATTCGGTATCGACGTGGCCGCGGCGACCGAGGCGGCGGATGTCGGCCGGCAATTCGGGCCACGCCCACAGGGCGGGGTTCCAGGCGAAAAGGTAGGTGGCCATGGTGTGACGAGCATCGTCGATGGTAGATTGTGCCCTCAGGATGCCTCGCTTTCTCTTCGCTCGGCAATGCGCGGCCTTGACGGCCTCCATCGCGTTTCTCGTTGCTTGCAGCGGCACGCCGCCGAGAGCACCGGGCGAACCGGCGCCGACCACGCCATCGACGAAGTACTACAAGGACGACGGCCCGGGCGAGTCCCCGCCCGCCAATCTCGAACTGATCCCCGACGCCACGCCGCGTCTCGAGCCGCTCCATCGCTTCGCCAATCGTCCGTACACGGTGCTCGGGCGCGACTACGTGCCCGCGATTGCGCTGCGCAACTACAAGGAGCGTGGCATCGCGTCGTGGTACGGCCGCAAGTTCCACGGCCAGAAGACGTCGAACGGCGAAACGTACGACATGTACGCGATGACGGCGGCGCATCCGACGCTGCCGCTGCCCTCCTATGCGCGCGTGACCAATGTCGCGACCGGCAAGAGCGTGATCGTGCGCGTCAACGATCGCGGGCCGTTCCTGCATGGCCGGATCATCGACCTGTCTTATGTGGCAGCTCACAAGGTTGGGATCGCGAGCAAGGGCAGCGGCGAGGTCGAGGTCGAAGCGATCATTCCCGTCGACAGCCCGACGCTGAAGGCGGCCGCGCCTCTGCCGCCGGTAGCGGCCGCGCCCACGGTCGCCGCCACGGCGCCGTTGCCGCCTGCCGAGCCGCCACCCCCGCCGATCAGCCGCGACGCGGGCGGCTTTGCCGTGCAGCTGGGCGCATTCCAGAATTTCAACAATGCGCAGACCTTCCTGGCGCACGTGCAGACGCAACTCGCATCGGCGCAGGTGGATCCCAAGGTCCGCGAGGCCAACGGGCTGTTTCGCGTCTACGTCGGCCCGTATTCGGATCGCGACGAAGCCAGGCGGGTCGCGGAGCGCATCAGCGGCGCGTTCGGGTTGGCGACGGCCGTGGCACCGCATTGAACATTTTGCGGAACTCATTCCCGGGCTGGTGGTCAACCCGGTTGGCGTGAACCGTTCGTTATAATCGGAGCGTCGCCGCCGCGTGCGTTTCGTCCCGTTGAAGCGCGCGAGCGGCGCGATTTCCCACACAAAAAACCGGCATGCACCGCTCGCTCCGCCTCTGGCTTGCCTTCCTCGCGTTTCTCGTTCTTCCCTTCGCTGCCGCTCGCGCGCAACTGACCATCGAGATCGTCGGCGGCGCCGGCACGGCCATTCCGATCGCGATCGTCCCCTTCGCCGGCGAGTCGGCCTTTCCGCTCGGCGTGTCCGGCATCGTGGGCGCCGATCTCGGCCGCTCGGGCATGTTCAAGCTGATCGGCAGCGACAACGTCAATCCGCGTCCGGCACGCGCCGAGGACGTCGTGCCCGACGTCTGGCGTGCCCGCAGCGCGGACGCAGTCGTCGTGGGCTCGATGCAGCCGCTGCCCGACGGCCGCGTCGAGGTGCGGTTTGCGCTGGTCGATGTGGTGAAGAAAACCACGCTGACGGCGATGACGTATACGGTCACGCCGGCGCAGTTCCGGGCGACGGCGCACAAGATCGCCGACGTGATCTACGAAAAGCTGACCGGCGATCCGGGTGTCTTCTCGACGCGCATCGCCTACATCACCAAGGCGGGCACACGATATCAATTGCTGGTCGCCGATGCCGACGGCAACGATCCGCAGACCATCGTGACGTCGAACGAGCCGTTGCTTTCGCCGCGCTGGTCGCCCGACGGCACGCGCATTGCCTACGTGTCGTTCGAGAGCAAGAAGCCCGTCGTGTACGTGCAGAACCTGGGCACCGGCGCGCGCCAGGCCGTGGCCAACTTTCGCGGCAGCAACAGCTCGCCGGCGTGGTCGCCGGACGGCCGCCGGCTTGCGGTCACGCTGACCAAGGACGGCGGTTCGCAGCTTTACCTGATGAATGCCGACGGCAGCAACGCGCAACGGGTGATGACGTCGTCGGCGATCGACACCGAGGCGTATTTCATGCCCGACGGCCAGTCGATCCTGTTCACGTCGGATCGCGGCGGCAGTCCTCAGATCTACCGGTTCAACATCGGCAGCGGCGCCGTGGAGCGCATGACGTTCGACGGCAGCTACAACGTTTCCGCGCGGCCGTTTCCGGATGGCAAGGGCTTCGCATTCGTGCGCCGCGACGGCGGCCGCTTCCAGATCGCGGCGCAGGATTTCGCCTCCCGCCAGGTGCAGGTGCTCACCGCGGGACCCGTCGACGAAAGCCCGAGCCTGGCGCCCAACGGCAAGCTTATCCTCTATGCAAACGAGTCCGGAGGGCATGGTATATTGGCCGCAGTCTCGAGCGATGGCCGAATCAAGCAGCGTCTGGTCGCTCCCGCCGCCGATGTGCGCGAACCCGCATGGGGTCCCTATGCGCGATAGTCGCGCGGCCCGCGTCGCACGCCATTCCATTTCCGGTGTCCCCATGATGGTTCCCATCACGCGCCCGAGCTCCACGGCGCCCGCATCATTTTCGAAGCAGGAGGCTCCATGAAAAGAATTCTGTTCGCGGCTCTGGTCGCGCTCCTTGTCGCCGGTTGCTCGTCGACGCCCACCACAGCGCCGGTCGAGGACAAGTCGACCGCGGCCGCGCCCGGCACGACCACCACGCCGGGCGCCGCCACCAGCGGCACCACTTCCGCCGGGGTATCGGGGACGGCGACGGGCGTCAATCCGCTCAAGGATCCCAATAACATCCTGTACAAGCGGAGCGTCTATTTCGAGTACGACAGCTTCACGATCGCCGACCAATACAAGCCGATCGTCGAGGCGCATGCGAGGTACCTCGCGGCCAACCGCAACGCACGCGTCACGCTGCAGGGCCACGCCGACGAGCGCGGCTCGCGCGAATACAACATCGCGCTCGGCCAGAAGCGCGCCGATGCGGTGAAGCGGATGATCACGCTGCTCGGCGTGCAGGAGACCATCGTGGAGACGGTGAGCTTCGGCAAGGAAAAGCCGAAGAACCCGGGCCACGACGAAGCCGCGTGGGCGGAGAACCGCCGCGTCGACATCATCTACGCTGGCGAGTGACCATCCCGTGTGGCCATTGGCCTTCAGTGGATCGCTGAGTGAAGTCTCCCTTTCCCGCGTACGGGAGACTGGGGTGAGGGTTGCCTTCGCGGCATTCTTGTTCATTGCCTGCGCACACACCGCACACGCCGCGCTGTTCGACGACGACGAGGCGCGCAAGCGCATCGCGAACACCAACGCGCGCCTCGATCAAATCCAGACGGACCTCGAGACGCGGCTGACGGCGCTCGAGCAGCAGTTGAAGAACCAGGGCCTCGACCTCCTGCGCGAGGTCGAAGGCATCAAGTCCGACGTCGCGCGCATTCGCGGCCAGATCGAGGTGCTGGTCTACGAGCTGGGCGAAGCCCAGAAACGCCAGCGCGATCTGTATGTCGATCTCGATTCGCGGATGCGCAAGCTGGAAGCCGGCCCGGCTGCTTCCGTACCGCCGCCGCTGACCGAAGGCGCGCCGGCGCCTCCGGAAGTGGTCGCCAATGCCCCCGGCGTACCTGCGGCGGGCGTTCCCCCACTCGCGGTCCCGGCAACCCCTCCCGCCGCCGGCGAGCAACGCGCGTACGATGCCGCGCTCGACCAATTCAAGCGGGGCGACTATCCGGGCGCCATTGCGGGCTTTCAGGTGTTCGTGAAAAACTATCCCCGCAGCCCGCTGGCATCGTCGGCGCAGTACTGGGTCGGCAACGCGCAGTTCGCGCGCAAGGACTACCGCGCGTCGATCGCCTCGCAACGGCAGTTGCTGCAGTTATGGCCGGACAGCGCGAAGGTGCCCGATGCGCTGCTCAACATCGCGTCGGCGCAATCGGAGCTCGGTGACAGCGTCGCGGCGCGCCGTACGCTCGAGGAGCTGATCGGCAAGTTTCCCCAATCGGAGTCGGCGATCAAAGCGAAGCAGCGGCTCGGAATGCGCTGATCGGGATCAGCGTCCCATTTTTGAATGCCAACATGGGTGGCGACGCCCACAAAACTCCCGTCGTCCCCGCGAAGGCGGGGACCCAGTGGCGTGCAACGAAGACACTAGGTTCCCGCCTTCGCGGGAACGACGTGCAAATTGTCATGCATCTCGGTAATCCTCAGTAGGATCAGGAATTGGTAACGCGTACGTTCGCTGCTCGCGTCATCGCCTGGCAGCGCACGCACGGCCGTCACGATCTGCCGTGGCAGAACACGCGCGATCCGTATCGCATCTGGCTCTCCGAGATCATGCTGCAGCAGACGCAGGTCGCGGCGGTGACGCCGTACTACCTGCGCTTTGTCGATGCGTTCCCCGATGTCGCCGCATTGGCCGGCGCCCCGATCGACGCCGTGCTCGCGCACTGGAGCGGCCTCGGCTATTACCGGCGCGCGCATCACTTGCACGCCGCGGCCACCACGATCATGAGCGCGCATGGCGGCCACTTTCCGCGCGATGCCGCGACGCTTGCCACGCTGCCCGGCATCGGCCGCTCGACGGCCGCGGCGATTGCCGCGTTCGCCTTCGGGGCGCGCGAGCCGATTCTCGACGGCAACGTGAAGCGCGTGCTGGCGCGCCATCGCGGCATTGGCGGATGGCCGGGCGCGCCGAAGGTCGAAGCCGTATTGTGGCGCGCCGCCGAAGAGGCGTTGCCGGGACGCGCCATCGAAGCGTATACGCAAGGGCTGATGGATCTCGGCGCGACCGTGTGCGTGCGCACGAATCCGCATTGCGATGCGTGCCCCGTGGCCGCGGATTGCGTTGCGCGCGGCGAGGCGCGCATTGCGGAGCTGCCGTCGCCGCGACCGCGCAAGGCCCTGCCGCAACGCGCGGTGCGCGTTCTTTTGATCGAGCGCGGCGGCGAGATCCTGTTCGAGAAACGCCCGCCGCTCGGCATCTGGGGCGGGTTGTGGAGCCTGCCCGAATGCGCGCTGGACGACGACGTGCTCGCCACCGTGCATGCGCGCTTCGGTGCGCAGGTCCAGTTGCGCGACATGCTGCCGTCGATCGCGCACGGCTTCACGCATTTCGCGTTGACGCTGCATCCGCAGCGTGTATCGGCCGCTCGCTGGCCCGCCCACGCGGAAGCGCCCGGCATGGTGTGGCTGACGCCGGCCGACGCGCATCACGCGGCATTGCCGGCGCCGATCAAGAAATTGTTGCGGTCGCTTGTGGGTCAGGCCGCCGCCTGGTAAGTCGTCGCGCACCCCCTCCCCAGCAATACCGAAATGAGTAACGGCGATCGCAAAACTCTCGTCGTCCCCGCGTAGGGGGGACCCCGTGCCTTGGGACTTACGCCACTGGGTTACCGCCTTCGCGGGAACGACGATCTACAGAATCACGCGCCATCCCTTTGCGTGCTGCTCAATTGGCCTTGCCCGCAAGAGCCTTGTCGCGTTCGGCGACCAACCGCTCCCACTCCGCGACCGCGTCGTCATAGAGGTCGTACACACAACGCGGACAGCCCGAGCCGCAACAATCCTCCGGTCGCGGCGGCACCGGACGCGGTGGCAGCGCGTCGTTCGCATCGCTCATGGCCTGGCGCTGCTGGCCCAGGTCAGCAGATCCGCGGGCAAGCGGCGCTCCGCATCCGGGACCAAGTCGCGGAACTCGCGCAGCTCGCGCAGCGCGTCCGCGGTGTTGCCTTCGTCGCGCAGCTTGCGAATGCGCACGATCCACGCGTCCGGATCGCGCGCCTTCGCGCGCAGTTCTTCCGTCGATGCGAGAGTCTTGGCGACCATCGGCGGCGCGGCGGCAGGCGCGGCTTGCGCGGGCGCTTCATTGCGCGCAAGCCCGCTCTCCCGCGCACGCGGTGACGCGAGCGGCGCTGCCGGCGCAGAGGCGACCGAGGTCACGCCACGATCCGACGCTGACCCGGAACGTCCGGGTGGCGCGGGCGCCGTTGCCTTGTCGGCGGCCGCCGCCAGTTGCTGGCGCTCGGCCGCCGCATCCTTGCGCGACGCTGCCCGCTCTTCGGCCAACGCCGCGGGTGGTGATGGCGGCGCGGCCGCTGGCGCCGGCGCAATCGCATCCGCGGCCTTTGCGGCGGCACCTGCAGCGGCGTCGGGCTTCATTTCGTCGGCAACGTTCTTGCGCGCATCGGCTGCGCCAGGAAATGGCTGGGGCTCCGGCGCGCGCGCGGCGAGCTTGCCGGTCACCACCGGACGTTCACGTTCGATCGGCGCGGCCGGCTTCTGCGGCGACGGCGCGGGAACCGGCGCGGCCGGCTGCATCTCCTGTTTCTTCTTCTGCTCGAGATTGGCGATGTCGGTGCGCGTTGCCGGCGCGGCCGCATCGCGCTCCTTCATCGTGTCATTGGCGCTCTGGCCGACGGCGGGCGCCGGCGCCCTTTCCTCGACACCGGGTCGCGCGACCGCGGCCACGCGCTCGTTTGGGGCGACCAGGCTCTGCTCCGGCGACGTCAATTGCAGGATGCCGATGGCGACCACGCCAATCGTCGCCGCTGCCGCGATCGGCATCCACCAGCGCTGGGGGCGCGTCGATTCAAATGAGGATTCCGCGATCACTTTCGCGGCATCCCGTGGCCCGCTGCCGACGGCGCGATGCGCGGCGGCGAGGATCGCGCGGTCGAGCTCGGGCGAGGGCGTTTCGCGCGAATGCGCACGCCACGCGCGCTCGAGCGCGGGATCGCGTTCGGGGGAGTCCGGCGGGTTCATGACCATTCCTCGCGCAGCGGCCCCAGTGCGCTGCGCAGCTTCGCCACCGCGTAACGCAGTCGGCTTTTCACCGTTTCGATGCCCACGCCCGTCAAATCCGCGATCTCCGCAAGCGACAATCCGCTTTCGTATTGGAGCAGAAAGGCGTCGCGTTGTTCTGGCGGCAACGCGGCGAGCGCCGCGTGCAGTTCGCTGCCGAGCTCGCGCGTTTGCGCCCGCGCCTCGGGTTCGTGATCCCGCTCGCCCGGAATCGCTTCGACCAGGCTCCGCGTGTCGCCATTGCCGTCCGCATCCGCATCGTCATCGATCGACGCGAATCTGGCCTGCCCCGCCGCGCGCCAATGGTCGACCAGCCGATTGTGCGCGAGCGTATAGAGCCACGTGGTGAACTTGGCGGTGGGCACGTAGGTCGCGCGGACGCGAATCGCATTCATCCAGACATCCTGAAACAGTTCATCGGCGATGCCGGCATTGCGGCAATGGCGCAGCAGATAACGGTAGACGCCGCCTTTGTGCCGCGCATAGAGAACGTCGAACGCGGCGGCGCGGCCGGCGCCGTAGGCGAGCATCAATGCCTCGTCGCTGTCGGCCGGTGCGGGCGCGCCTTCCATGGCGCGCCCAGTATAGAAGGTCCCCCCGACGCACGCCTTCGGCGTGCCTCCCCCCAAGGGGCGCTCGCCTTGGGGCGGCCCGGCGGCGAGCAAAAGGGGCCTGCCGGCGCGCGAAGCGCCGGCCGCCATGCCCTGGTCCATCAGAAGTTTTCTACCGGGGATCGGGCGCGAACCGCAGCGCGCCGGGAAACGGATTGGGTTCGCGGCGGGCAAGATACGGCGCGGGTCGCGGCAGCACGCCCATCGCGATCAGGTTCTCACGGCGATCGTATTGAATCGCCACCGTTTCCGCTGGGACTTCGGTGGCGCGGTCGAAGCGCGTCACGCTGACGCGCGATTCCTCGTTGCGCCCGTGACCGGTCCCAAGCTTGGACAGCGACTTCATCTGGTCCTTGGATTCCTGCCGCGCGAATTCGTCCGCCGCGCCCGAATCGCGGGCACCCGCTTGCGTGGGGGCGGAAGCCGGTGGCGGAACTGCCGCGTCGGCGCGCGCTTCGTTCTTGGCCGAGCGCTCGACGGGTTGGCCGCCTTCGGCCTCGGCGAGACGGCCGCGGATATCCTGTTCGCGATAGGCGATGCGCCTCGGCCGCTCCTGGAAAACCGCGACGCCGATGACGCCCACGTTCTGCGGCCGGCCGGTGCGCGCCGCATAAGAATCGCCGAGGTCGGTGAAGTAGAACGCGGCGGTGCGCTCGAGGCTCTTGCGCCAGCCGGTGATCTCCACCGAGCCCCACGGGTCGAGCACGTAGCCCGATTGCGATGGCGCGGCGGTGTCGCCCGAGATCACGTTGACGCCGTCCACGCTGGTCACGACCAGGATGCGGGCGCCGGTCGTATTGCGGATGCGCACCGCATATTCATGACCTGGCATGCCGACGATGTAGTGGCGGCCATCCTTCTGGTAGACCGGCAGCGCGGATCCGTCGGCGCGGTCGTAGACGTCGACTTGCACGAGGCTGCTCTTGACGTACGGTGGTGCATACGACGGGATGGAAGGCTGCGCGTAGGCCGCGCCCACCGCGAAACCCATTGTGACGAGTGCCGCCGCCAGCGCCCGCCGCCACGTCGAGAAGGTTGTGCTCATGTTGTGCGTTCTCCTGATGCCACCGCCGGGCCGCGAAATGGGCCGGTCTGCCAGGCTTTAACGCTGGCGGACGCAAAAAGGGGTTGGGGGATACGAAGCGCTGCGCGCCTCCCCATTGCGTCGCACCCGACCCGGGACGGCCCTTCGTCGGGGGGTGCGCACCGATCGCAAACGCGCCGCGTGCGATACTTTTGGGTTATGGATGCGGGTCAAATCGCCAAGTTGCCGATGCTGGTCGCCAGCCTCGCGTTCGTGCTCGCGTTCATCTTCGGGGCGGTCGCGAACCGGGTGAACTTCTGCACGATGGGCGCGGTGACCGACATCGTGAATTTCAGCGACTGGCGGCGCATGCGTATGTGGGTGCTCGCTATCGCCGTAGCCATCGCGGGCAGCGCAATTCTTAGCGCACTTGGCTTGGTCGACCTGTCCAAATCGATCTATACCGGCAGCAAGGTCGCGTGGCTGTCGTTCCTCGTCGGCGGCTTCCTGTTCGGCTTCGGCATGACGCTTTCGTCGGGTTGCGGAAGCAAGACGCTGATCCGTGCCGGGGCCGGCAACCTGAAATCGCTGGTCGTGCTGGTGGTGCTCGGGATTGCCGCCTACATGACGCTCAAGGGCCTGTTCGCCGTTTGGCGCACGACGGGCCTCGATCCGTGGCGGATCGACGTGAGCGGCATGGGCGCCGCAACTTCCGACCTGCCGGCGCTGATCGGTGCGGCGGGGCTGGGGGCGGCCGCCAAGCTCTGGGTTCCCCTGGTGGTCGCGGTCGCGCTCGCCGTCTATGTGTTCAAGGATCGCGAGTTTCGCGCCACGCCCGAGCTCATCGTCGGCGGCCTCGTGGTCGGCCTCGTGATCGTCGGCGGCTGGTACATCTCCGGCCATATCGGCTATCTCGCCGAGGATCCGGCGACGCTCGAGGAGAAATTCGTCGCCACCAATTCCAGCCGCCTCGAGTCGTATAGCTTCGTTTCGCCGGTCGCGTACACGCTCGAGCTCCTCATGCTCTGGAGCGACCAATCGCGGATCGTCACCTTCGGCATCGCCGGCGTGCTCGGGATGCTGGCGGGTTCGGCGGCGTATGCTGTGGCCTCGAAGACCTTTCGCTGGGAGGGTTTCGGATCGGTCGAGGACGTCGCCAATCACATGGTGGGCGGCGTCCTGATGGGCTTCGGCGGGGTGACCGCGCTGGGATGCACGATCGGCCAGGGGCTGACCGGGATTTCCACGCTGGCGGTCGGCTCGATCATCACCTTCGCGGCGATCATCGCGGGTTGCGTCGCCGCCGTTCGCTACCAGATATGGCGCTTGGACAGGACTGCGTAGGCTGGACACGACGTTCGGCCGTTAAAGAACCATGATCATCTTCGATCTTCGTTGTGTGAATGGCCATGGGTTCGAGGGCTGGTTCGCGTCGAGCGAGGAGTTCACGCGCCAGCAGGAGATGCAGCTGGTCCGTTGCCCGATCTGCGACGTCGCGCGGGTCGAGCGCCTTCCGTCCGCCCGCGTCCATGTGAAGAAAAGCGCCGCCACGATGGACCAGCCCGTCGTGAAGGACGCCCCGCAGGAAGCGATCGCGGGCTTTCCCGCCGACCTCGTCGCAAAGCTGCGCGACATCGTGCGCAACACGGAAGACGTCGGCGAGAAATTTCCCGACGAGGCGCGCAAGATCCATTACGAGGAGATTCCCGCGCGCGCAATCCGCGGCAAAGCCTCCCGCGAGGAAGCGCAGGCGCTCACCGACGAAGGGATCGAGTTCTCGCCGCTGCCGCCGTTTCTGACCGGCGAATCGCACTGACGCACCGGATTGCGGTTCGCACCGGCGGTGGCCGACATCGGCTATAATCGCGCCTCTTTTCGGCGGGCCGTTAGCTCAGTTGGTAGAGCAGCGGACTTTTAATCCGTTGGTCACTGGTTCAAATCCAGTACGGCCTACCATTTCGCCGGCGTTGTACCGGCGCTGTCGTGGGCATCCAATAAGAAAGCAGTGCGGGCATGGGTCGTTAGCTCAGTTGGTAGAGCAGCGGACTCTTAATCCGTTGGTCGAAGGTTCAAGTCCTTCACGGCCCACCAATGCCTGCGTTTGATCCTCGATTCGTCGGGCGTTTCCTTCCCTAGTCCGCAGGTAAGACGGCGGGCGGCACAGGGAAGGAATCAAGAATGGAAGCTCTCGGTGAATCCCCTCTGCGAAGGTCCCAAGTCCTACAGCTTGGATCGTTCCGGTGCGGCGACGATTCGCGAACTCGTTCGCCCTGACGTGGCCGTCAATGATGGTCGTGATCCTTCGCGCGTCCAGCGTCATTTTTTTGGGTGGCCGGGCCAGCCATGGCGGACAATTGCCGATGCCGCTACCCCGGAATCCACTGACCATGGCCAATCTCGCACCAACGACAGTCCCTCGTCCCGATCTGACGCGCACGTTGCTCGCGATCTTGCTGATGATCGCGCTCGTCGGCGGCTCGTTCTGGATACTGCGTCCATTCCTCCTCTCGACGATCTGGGCGATGATGATCGTCGTGGCGACGTGGCCCATGATGCTCAAGCTGCAGAAGAGATTGCGGCGCCGCGGCTTTGCGGTGGCCATCATGTCCGGGGTGATGGTGCTCGTGTTCGTCGTTCCGTTGCTGCTGGCGATCCAGACGCTGGTCGACAACGCCGACACGATTGCGGGGTGGGCTCGCTCGCTCGCGACCTCGCCTATCCCGCCGCCCCCCGAGTGGCTCTCCCGAATTCCGCTGGTCGGAACGAGGATAGCCGAGTACTGGTCGAGTACCGCGGCGGCCGGCAAGGAGCAACTCGTCTCGCGTCTTGCGCCGTATGCCGCCACCGCCGCGCAGTGGCTCGCCGGCGCGCTCGGCAGTGTCGGCATGCTGGGCATTCAGTTTCTCCTGACGGTCCTCATTGCGGTGATCGTGTACACGCGGGGCGAAGCGGCAAGAGACGCCCTGATCCGGTTTGGGCGCCGCCTCGCCGGTGAGCGCGGCGAAAGAGTGGTGACCCTTGCGGGCCAGGCCATTCGGGCGGTAGCGCTCGGAGTGGTCGTCACCGCAATGGCGCAGACCGTTCTCGCGGGTCTCGGGCTCGCCGTGGCCGGCGTCCCTTTCGCCGGACTTCTGACCGGGATAATCCTCCTGCTCTGCATCGCACAGATCGGACCGGTTGTCGTGCTCGTCCCCGCAGTGATCTGGCTCTTCTGGAGTGACTCGACGGGATGGGGTGTTGCGCTGCTCGTATGGACCATCATCGTCGGGCTGATGGACAACTTTCTGCGTCCGATGCTGATTCGCAAGGGTGCCGACCTGCCGCTGCTGCTCATCTTCGCGGGCGTGATCGGAGGGCTTCTCGCCTTTGGCATCATCGGCCTGTTCGTAGGTCCCGTGGTGCTCGCGGTGAGCTACACGTTGTTGAACGAGTGGATGCGCGAGCGGGAGCAGCCTTCTGGTCCCGCGACATGAACGAACCATCCGTGGGCGGAGGCGACAGCAGAGCCCGTGCTCGGTCCGGTGGACTGCGTATCGGAACTGCTGTTTGGCTTGTTCATGGCGCTCCACTTGGTGGGCGCCGTGTCAGTGACCCGCAATGCCGGTCTGGACGAGCGGCTGCGTGATCGGATGCTGTTCAATGCGCGTGCCGCGATCGAACGCTTATCAGGCAACGCCCGAGGAGATTGCACGATGAGCCGTACCGCCAGCGAAGGTGTCACATTGACGACGTTGACGGAGCGTTGGCGCCTCGTCCGGAGATTCGTCCGGAGCAAACTGACGGGGGCGCGCCTGGATCGCACGACCAGTTACCTCAAGCACAGGTTCTGCAGCGAAAGGCTGGACTCTGTGCGACTCCCATGGGTGAGTTCCTTTCTCGCTCTGACAATGACGCTCATTGCGGCGCATGCCGGTGCGCAAACGCCCGCCGCCCGCGCGCCCGATCCAGGCACGCTGCTCGCAGCGGCGAAGGTGGCAGCCGGAGGTGCGGCGTGGGATGCGTTGCGGACGCAGCGCAGCCAAGTGCGGCTTGTCGCAGCCAATCTCGAAGGCACGGTCGAGCGCTGGAGCGACATCATGTCCGGACGGTCGGTCCTCCGATACAGCATCGGCCCGTTGACGGGCGCCGCCGGTTTCGACGGCAAGGCAGCCTGGGTGCAAGAGGGGACGGATGCGGCGAAAGTCGAGACTTCCGCCGCTGCGCTCGAATTGGCCGCCAATGCCGCGTACCGCGACCGGCTCGCGTTCTGGTATCCGGACCGGGCCCGCGCTCGGATCGCGTACAAGGAACGGGTCGAGTCGGATGGGCAAAAGTTCGACGTCGTCAGCATCACGCCCGAAGGCGGGCGAGCCTTCGAGTTCTGGATCAACGCCGAAACCAAGCTGATCGAGCGCCTGGTAGAGCGCGAGGCAGAGGTCACGCGAACGGAGCTTTACTCCGACCACCGCGACGTTCAGGGCGTCAAGATCCCGTTCCACGTGCGGACCAAGCGTGGCGACCCCAAGTTCGACGAAATCGTCGTAGTGGAGAAGATCACGTTCGGCGAGAGTTTGGCCGGCGTCGCGTTTGGTCCACCCGCCGAGCCGCAGGAGCTTGCATTCCCTGCCGGGCGTGCCGCCGTTGACGTGGCCTTCGAGACTTACAGCGGGCACCTGTTCGTTCGGGTGATGCTGGACGGCCGTGGTCCGTTCCGCATGCTGTTCGATTCGGGCGGCGCGAATGTGTTGTCGGCCGAAACCGCGGCGCTCCTTGTGGGGCCCGGGAAGCCGGTCGGGAAGACCGTGCAGGTCGCAACCACAAATCTCAATGGCGTGGAGCTGGGAGGACAGCGCTATATCGTTGCCGACATCGATGCATTCCTGCGACGCGTCGAAGGTTTGGACGACGTCGCTGGCGTCATGGGCCTCGAATGGTTCGTGCGGATGCCGATCAAGATCGACTACGCGCGCTCGCGCATCACGCTTTACGATCCCGTGCAGTTCAAGTACGGGGGAACCGGCACCCGGGTGCCAGTGGCCGCGCGCGGACGTCTGCCGCAGGTACGCGGCAGCATCGATGGCAACGACGGCATGCTCGAGCTCGATACGGGTAGCCGTGGGTCGTTGACGTTGACCCCGGCGTTCGCGGCGAGGAACGACCTCGCGGCGCGCTACGGCGCGAAGAGCGAAGCGATCACCGGCGCCGGGATGGCCGGTCCCGTGCGGTCGCTGCTGGCCCGCGGCAAGATGCTGAAGATTGGTACGGTGGATGTCCCTTTGCCGGTGATTGCGATCGCTCGTGAGGGCAGCGGATCCTTCTCGCGAACGGACATTGCCGGTAACGTCGGCTTCGGCGTGCTGCGGCAGTTCGCCTTGACCTTCGATCTTCCGAGCGACAGCATTTACTTCGATCGTTATGTCGGCTTTGGCACGCCGGACGTTGCCGATCGCGGAGGTCTCTGGGTCGAGCGCGCGGCGGACGGCTACAAGGTCGTCGACGTCGTCGCCGGAGGACCGGCAGCCGAGGCGGGCCTCAAGGCAGGCGATACCATCGTCGAGATCAATGGACGCGCGTGGTCGGAAACGTCGCTGCCAGTCCTGCGGGATGCGCTGCGCGCGCCGCCCGGATCGCGGGTGCGGGTCAAGACCGCCGCAGGCACCGAGGCGACCCTGGTACTACGCGATCTGGTTTGAGACTGGCGGATTAGTGGCGCGCGCGATGCACTGAGTCAAGCACATTATTCGACGCGACGAACTCAGGAAGATCGACTTCCCGGATGTCGCGACCGGCAACGCCGGGGCGCTCCCGGTACCCGTCGCAATACAACATCAACCTGAGCTAGGGATGCTGCGGTTTTGCCCGTGCGCCATCCGGCAAACGCTTGCGCTCGTCGGTCTCGATCAACGCGTGATCCAATTCCATCGGCCGATGGCAACTTTTGCACTTGACGGCGCCGGCGATAGCGTCGGTCAGCAGGTACTTGTGAACCTCTCCGCAGACGCGGCACTTCGCCATCGCCCAGACGACGCCATCCCCGTCTGTGTACATGCGCACTGATTGCATGATCTGCCTCTTTGGCGAGACCAGGACGCAAAATTCTAGCCAGATCAACAAGTGGAGGCCAAATCTGTACGCTATCGTACAGGTTCGCTATCGATACCAGACTCCGCCTAGAGCGCTTTGCGCAGTCTCGGGCAGAGCTACGCAGCCGGAAATCGGGAGCGTACCGATACCGAAAAGAAGTTAAGGATCATGGCGACCCCGTAGGGCGGCACCTACATCGCTACGAGACTTGCGCTGCTATTCGCCGCTCTGCGCAAAGCTGGATGCTCACTATCCCGTGATTGCTTGCGAGCCATCCAGGAGCGCACAGCATGCGCAACAACACTCCTTTCGTGCTCGGTGCGCTCGTCGCTGTCCTGTGCGTGACGAGCGATCTGTCGGCGCAAGCCACCGCGGCGCCGTCCGCACCCGCCGCCTCGCCGACAACGCCGTCACCGCCGGCTCCGGGTTCGACGGGTGTCGATCGCGGCCTGGGGACTGGTGCGAGCGCCAAGCCCGGCAGCCTGGCCAGCATGGCGAAATACGACGGGACCTTCCTTCGGGATGCAGCCCAGGCCAGCATGGCCGAAGTCGCGCTTGGCAACCTCGCGCAGAAGAAAGCCGCGTCTGCTTCGGTGAAAGCGTTCGCCCAGAAGATGGTCACCGATCACACCAGAATCTACGACGAGCTCGTCAAGGTCGCCGCCGGGAAGCGCGCCGCGGTTCCCGCCCAGCCCAATGCGGCGCAGGAGGGCACTGCGGCCAGGCTTGGCAAGCTGTCGGGCGCCGCGTTCGATCGCGCGTTCGCCAAGGTGATGGTGGCCGATCACAAAAAAGCGGTGAGCCTCTTCCAGAGTGAAGCGAGCAATGGTCGCGATGCCGAACTCAAAGCGTTCGCCTCGTCCATGCTGCCTATGCTCGACGAGCATCTCAAGATGGCGCAGCAGCTGGCGGCCAATCCCCACGTGAAGAGGTAGGTGGTGCTGTTCAACTGACGGAGGCACGCATGGCCACTCGGAAGACCGGCGCGAAGAAGATGACCCGCAAGGCTAGCCCGGGCTGAAGTTGCCGACGGTGTTGTTGTGAATGCGCCGCGAACCGTTCTGGCAACCGCCTTCCTGATACCCGGTCTGGCACTCGCGGCACCTGCCATTGCGCCCGTCGAGCCCCCGGCGCGAGGCTCATTCGACGCGCAGGTCATCGCACGTGGCGCGGAGCTCAGCGCGATCGGTAATTGCAAAGGGTGTCACACCGCTGCCGATGGCAAGCCGTTCGCGGGCGGACGTCCGCTGAAAACGCCCTTCGGCACGATCCATGGGACGAACATCACCCCCGATCCGGAAACGGGGATCGGGCGCTGGTCGGAAGCAGCGTTCCGGCGCGCGATGCACGAAGGCCTGGACCGCCAGGGTCGAAACCTGTATCCCGCGTTTCCCTACGATCACTTCACCAAGCTCACCGACGCGGACGTGGGCGCGCTTTACGCATTCATGATGACGCGGGACCCGGTGAGCGCCGAGACGCCGCCCAACCAGCTGCCTTTTCCGTACAACATCCGCGGCTTCATCAGCGTGTGGAAAAACCTCTATTTCGAGCCCGGGCGCTTCCAGGCGAACCCGGCGCGAAACGCCGAATGGAATCGCGGCGCCTATCTCGTCGAGGGTGTGGGGCATTGCGGCGCCTGTCATACGCCGCGCAACACGCTCGGCGCCGAAAGACGGGACCGCCATCTCGCCGGCGGAGAAGTGGATTCGTGGCACGCGCCCGCGCTGAACACGGAATCGCCAAGTCCGATGCCATGGACCGCCGCGCAGCTCGACACGTACTTGCGAACCGGCATCGAGGACGTTCACGCGATTGCAGCGGGTCCGATGGCATCGGTCACGAGAACGCTCGCGAACGTCACGCCCGAAGACACGAGAGCCATCGCGGTCTATGTCGCGTCGCTGATGGATCGACAAACCACCGAAGCGAAACAACGTGCCGACGAAGCGCTTGCGCAGGCCAGAAGCGCAGCCTTTGCGCCTGCGAACCAGCTTCGTGATCGCACGGTTGCGGCAAGCGACGACCGGCCGCAATCGAGCGGTGCGACCATTTACGCCGACACCTGCGCCAGCTGCCACGACCCGGGCCGCAGCTTGTCCTCCGGAGGCGCGCTGCATCTCTCGCTGGCCATTGCGCCCGCGCTTCCGACGCCGAGTAATCTGATTCATCTCACGCTGGAAGGCATCGCACCGCCCGATGGCGCGCAAGGCCGTTCCATGCCGGGATTCGCAGGTGCGCTGACCAATGATCAAGTGACCGCGCTGGTTCAATATCTGCGCGTCGAATTCGGTCGGAAGACTGCGTGGCGCAACGTGGACGAGGAAGTGGCCAGCGCCGTCAATGACATCAACGCGCGATAGGGCATTCCGGGCAAACGAACGTTGCCGCTCAAGGATCGGGAGGGATTCATGGTCACGCTCGAGGTGAATGGCCAGACGCGGCAAATCGACGCGGACCCCGGCACGCCGCTGCTTTATGTGCTGCGCGATCATCTGCAGCTCAACGGCGCAAAGTTCGGCTGCGGGCTCGGCCAATGCGGCGCCTGCACGGTGATGGTCGAGGGACAGGCGGTGTTGTCCTGCGTCACGCCGATCTCGGTGCTGCAAGGCCGACGGATCACGACGGTCGAGGGTCTGGGGACGCCGCAGAACCCTGGGCCGATGCAGCGCGCATTCATCGAGGAGCAGGCGGCGCAATGCGGCTACTGCATCCCCGGCATGATGATGCGCGCGCAGGCGCTGCTCGAACGCAGCCGGTCGCCTACCAAAGCCGAGATCCGCGCTCACATGGGCGCGAATCTCTGCCGGTGCGGCACGCACATGCGAATTCTCCGCGCGATCGATCGCGCTGCGCGACTGATGCAGGCAGAAGACAGCACGAGCGCGGCGAAAGGGCGCGGCTGATGAAAGCGCAATTGTCGCGGCGCCGCTTTATCTGCTCGACGGGTGCGCTCGTCGTCAGCTTCGCGCTTTTTCCGCGCCCTGCACGCGCCCAGCAGCCGCCGGCCGCGGGTACCGCATTGCCGGGCAGCCTCAAGGACACGCCGCTGCTGGATTCATGGATACGCGTGGATGCCGCTGGTGGCATCACGGTGTTCACCGGCAAGGCGGAGCTCGGGCAAGGCATCAAGACGGCACTGATCCAGATCGCGGCCGAGGAGCTGGTCGTCGATCCGGCACGCATCCAGCTCGTTACCGCGGATACGGGCCGCACTCCCGACGAGGGTTACACCGCGGGCAGTCAATCGATGCAGAACAGCGGCACGGCGATTCAGAACGCCGCGGCGCAAGTTCGCGCGTTGCTGCTTCGTCAGGCGGCCGCGCGCCTCAATGTGCCCGAGCCGCAACTGGAAGCGCGCAACGGCGCCGTGCGCGCCAGCGACGGCCGCAGCGTTTCCTATGGCGAGCTGGTCGCCGGCGAGACGCTGCATGTGGCGGCGCAGCCGCAGTCGCCGCTGCGCGATCCGCAACAGCGCACGGTGATGGGGCAGCCGATGCAGCGGGTCGACATTCCGGCGAAGGTTACGGGCGGCGTGGCCTACGTTCACGATCTGCGGCTCCCCGGCATGGTGCATGCGCGCGTCATTCGCGCGCCGAGTTATGGTGCGCGGCTCACGTCGCTCGACGTCGGCAACGTCGAACGCATGCCCGGCTTTCTCAAGCTCGTTCGCGATGGAAGCTTCGCCGCGGTCGTCGCCCGGCGTGAATATGAAGCAGTGCGCGCGATGCGCGCGCTCGCCAAGGCGGCCCGCTGGGAAGAGAAAGCGACGCTTCCTGCGCAGGCAGATCTATATGCGTATCTGCGCCGCTTGCCTTCGGAGGACACCGTCATCTTCGGCAATGCGGCGGCGCCGACCATCGGCTCCGGCGCGATCGAGGCCAACTATCGTCGCCCATACCAGATGCATGCGGCCATCGGCCCCTCGTGTGCCGTCGCGCAGTTGCAGGAGGGTCAGCTGACGGTCTGGACGCACAGCCAGGGCGTCTACCCATTGCGCGGCGCGATCGCGGAAATGCTGCGCATCGCGAAAGATCGCGTGCGCTGCATTCACATGGAAGGCTCAGGTTGCTACGGGCATAACGGCGCCGACGACGCCGCCGCCGAGGCGGCGCTGATCGCGTCGGCCTTTCCCGGGCGGCCGGTGCGACTGCAATGGATGCGCGAGGACGAGAACGCGTGGGAGCCGTATGGCTCCGCGATGGTCTCCGCGGCGAGCGCGCGCCTCGACGCCGGCGGCAATGTCGTCGATTGGCTGTACGAAGTCTGGAGCAGCACGCATTCGTCGCGGCCGGGGGCGGCCGGCAATCTCGCGTCGGCGTGGCAACTGGAACCGCCGTTCACGCCGCCACCGCCGGAGGCGATCCCGCAGCCCGCCGGGGGTGGCGATCGGAATGCCATCCCGCTCTACAAATTTGCGAACGCCCGCGTAATCCATCATTTCATCCCGGCCATGCCGTTGCGCGTTTCCGCGCTGCGCGCGCTCGGCGCTTACATGAATGTGTTCTCGATCGAAAGCTTCATGGACGAGCTGGCACGTTCCGCCCGCGCGGACCCGGTGGAGTTCCGGCTGCGCCATCTGCAGGATGAACGGGCACGTGAAGTCATTCGACTGGCCGCCGCGCGCTTCGACTGGACGAGCTATCAGCGGCGACCCGGCCGCGGCCGCGGATTCGCGTTTGCCCGCTACAAGAACATGGCCGCGTACCTGGCGACCGCCTTCGAGGTCGAAGTCGATCGCGAATCCGGACGCGTCCGCGTGGTCCGCGTCGTGGCCGCCGTCGACAGCGGCGAAGCGGTCAATCCGGACGGTATTCGCAACCAGATCGAGGGCGGCATCCTCCAGGCGTTGAGTTGGTCGTTGTATGAAGCCGTGACGTTCGATGCCAGCCGGATTACCAGCGTTGATTGGGCCACCTATCCGATCCTGGGCTTTCGCAACTTGCCCGACACCGTCGACGTGCACGTGATCACCCGGCCCGGACAACCTTTCCTGGGTACGGGCGAAGCGGCGCAGGGACCTGCGGCAGCGGCATTGGCGAATGCCGTCGCCGATGCCACGGGCGCCAGAATCCGTGAATTGCCTTTCACTTCCAGCCGCGTCAAGGCGGCCATCGGCGTCTAAGCGCGGCAGCGCGCGTAATACGCAGAGCCATAGCGTGGATACGGTTGCAACCTGTCTCGATCGCAAATTCCGCTCGCTGGTGGTCGCGCCGTGCCTTGACAATGCGCGGCTCGTCGCAGGAGGTGTGCGCCTCTGACTGCCCGGCCTGATGGTCTCGAGTCAGCGATGGCCCGCAGCCTGCGCCGATGGGGTACCCCACGACGGTCATCCCGCCGATAATTTGGCCGTCCGGACAATGGTTGTGATGCCGACGAGGCATTCACTGTCCGTTGGACCCCGCCCACGTCGCGGTCTCTGGTAGATTCTCCCGCGCCATGTCCCTGCGCCATCACCTGCACCGGCTTTCCATCGACGACGTCGAGCTCATCCTCGCCGTCACGAGCAAGCTAGCCGCACCCTTCGACCTCACGACCATGCTGGCGGAAGTCGTCGAAGCCGCCAAGCACGTCCTCCATGCGGAGCGCGGATCCGTGTGGCTCTACGACGCCGCCACGGACGAGATGGTGCTGCGGATCGCGACCGGCATCGCACCGGTGCGCGTTCCGGCAGGCGTCGGTTTCCTCGGTGCGTGCGCGCGTGAACGCCGAATCCTCAACATCCCGGATTGCTATGCCGACGAACGCTTCAATCCCGAGGTCGACCTCGCGTCCGGCTATCGCACCCGCTGCATGCTCACGCTGCCCCTGGTCGATCACAAGGACGCCTTCGTGGGCGCCATGCAGGTCTTGAACAAGATCGACGGCGTCTTCGACCAGAAGGACGAATCGCTTGCGGTGGTACTGGCAGCACAATGCGCCGTCGCGATCCAGCGGACGCACATGACGGAAGCGGCGATCGAAGGCGAAAAGTTGCGCCACGAGCTCGAAACGGCGCGCCGCGTGCAGATGAGCACGCTGCCGGCCGCGATGCCGATGGTCGCGGGCTACGACTTCCACGGCATGTCGAGGCCGGCCGAACAGACGGGCGGCGATACGTTCGACCTCGCCGTCATTGGCCAGGACGTGCTGGTCGTGCTCGGCGACGCGACCGGTCACGGCATCGCGCCGGCGCTGTCGGTGACGCAGATGCAGGCCATGCTGCGGATGGCGTTTCGCCTGGGCGCGGATCTCGACACCGCGTTTCTCGCGACCAACAACCAGCTCGCCGAAACAATGGCCGACGACCGCTTCATCACGGCGTTCGTCGGGCTGCTCGATACCGCGCGCCACCGCGTTCGCTTTCACAGCGGCGGCCAGGCGCCGATCCTGCACTTTCGGGCCGAAGCCGGCGCGTGCACGCGATCCAACCCGACGACCTTCCCCCTTGCCGCGATGCCGCTCAAATCGCTGCGGCCGGGCGCCGCCTTCGACCTTGCGCCGGGCGACGTGCTGGCGCTCCTTTCCGACGGCATCTTCGAATACTGCAATGCCGCGTACGAGCAGTTCGGCGAGCGGCGGGTCGAGCAGGTCATCGCCGAGCACCGCGGCTTGCCGATGGCCGCCCTCGCGTCTCGCCTGCTGACGGCCGTCGGCGAATTCGCGGACGGTGCGCCACAGGAGGACGACATCACGATCGTGCTGGTGAAGCGCGAGGCGGCCGCGCACGAATCGTTCGCGCGCACCTTCGACTCGCTGCCGGCGCTGGTCGCCTTCACCAGCGCGTTTTTCGCCCGGCACAGCGTGAACCGGGCCCTGTTGAACACGCTCGACCTGGCCCTCGAGGAATTGTTCACCAACATGGTGAAGTACAGTCCCGGCGGCGCGCCGCAGGTCGACGTCGACATCGCCACCGTTGCCGGGGGTGTCGAGGTGGTGCTTACGGATTATGATGTCGACTTCTTCGACGTCACCCGTGTGCCTGACGCCGATGTCAATCTGCCGATCGAGCAGAGACGGCCGGGCGGGCTCGGGTTACACCTCATTCGACGCATGCTCGATTCCCTCGACTACCGATACTCCGAAGCCGAACGAAGGAGCCAGACCTGGTTCCGCATGAACGCCGCCGAAAGTCCCGGTTCGGGCGGCGCCACACCGCGGGAGGGCCCGGATGCTCACGATTGACGGCAAGGGGCCGGGCGTCGTCGCGCTCGCCGGCCGGCTGGATGCCGCGGAGTCTCCGCGCGCCCAGGCTGCCCTCGACGCCGTCCACGGCATCGTCAACCTTGATTGCACCGGCCTCGAGTACATCTCGAGCGCGGGCCTCGGCGTCCTCCTCAAGACCCAGAAGCGCCTGCTCGCCGCCAACGGCAAGCTGCGGCTGACGGGCGTCAACCGCCAGTTGCAGGACATCTTCATGTACTCGGGGTTCGACCAGATCCTCGAGATCGAGCCCGTTCGCTGATTCCGCCCAACTTTTCCGGCCGCCGCGTGTATTTGTGAGCAACGAGACCGACGCCGCACTGCTTGCGCGCTACCGGGCAGGCGATCAGGAAGCGTTTGGCGAGCTCGTGGTCCGGTACCAGCGGCCTCTTTACAACGCCGCACTGTGGATCGTCCGCAACACCGAGGATGCGCGGGACGTTACGCAGGAGGTCTTTCTGAAGGTGGCGGTGCGGCTCGAGGACTACGACCACCGGTACAAGTTCTTCAGCTGGATCTACCGCATTGCAGTCAACGAGTCGCTCAACCTCCTGCGCCGAAACGGACGCGAGGAGGAGTTGGATGAAGACGTCGAGCCTCCGGCAGGCGACAGCGTCAACCCGGAGTGGCAGTTGGGGGAGGCGCAGAAGTCGGGGCGCATCCGGCATGCCCTGATGAGCATGTCGGCGAACGACCGGATGGTATTGATGCTGAGGCACTTTTCCGAACTGAGCTACGAGGAGATCGCGGGCATCCTGGAACTGGACGAGAAGACGGTGAAATCGCGGCTGTACGAGGCAAGGCGGCGATTGCGCGAGTTGCTCCAGGACCTGCGAACCAACTAAATCGATGAAACCATACGAACTTACAGAACTGATGCACGCCGTCCTGGACGGTGAGGCGACGCCGGCCGAGGCGCGTAACCTCGAGCGGACCTTGGCCGCCGATGCCGACGCGCGCGCCGAATTCGACTCGCTGCGCGCCCTGTTCGACGAACTCAAGGGCGTGCCGCAGGCATTACCGCCCGAAGGCCTGGTCGCGTCCGTCATGGCCGATCTTCCATCGTCCCAACTTTCCGCGCCGTCGCGTGTAATTGGCGCAAGGGCGCAAGCAGGTAGTCCGATTTCAGACATGGCCCGTCGGGAGTCCCGATCAGTGCCTTTCTCAGGGAGCAGACTCATGAAGCGCAAAGTGATTTTTGTGGGCGCCGGTGTTGCCGCGCTGGCGGTGATCCTGTTGGCATCGTCCGGTATAGATTTCCCGCCGGGCGGCACCAATACGACGGGAGCGATCGTGCCTGCGCAGCGTTTCCGCGCCGACCAGCCGGCGACGACGGGCGTGAGCGCCACGGGCCAGAGCGAATCCGCGCAACGCGCGTCGCAGGGGACCCAGGGCAATACTGGTGACGCGCGCAGCAGCGACGCCCGCGCGAGCGACAGCCTCAAGGCCAACGGCCGCGCGGACAGCTTGAGCGATGGCCGTGCCAACGACGCCCGTGCCAATGATGGCCGTGCCAACGACGCCCGTGCCAATGACGGCCGTAGCGACGGCCGCGCCGACGCCATGAAGGACGGCCGCAGCGATGCCATGAAGGACGGCCGCGCCGACGCCATGAAGGATGGCCGCAGCGACGCCATGAAGGATGGCCGCAGCGACGCCATGAAGGATGGCCGCAGCGACG
>Ga0207689_10001314_pt1 | contig 23937 bp, 21 predicted proteins | sample KBSMisM52_FD_184312 | JGI IMG/M metagenome (GOLD analysis project Ga0207689, IMG submission 184312) | Miscanthus rhizosphere microbial communities from Kellogg Biological Station, Michigan, USA - KBS Miscanthus M5-2 (SPAdes) (version 2) | ecosystem: Host-associated > Plants > Roots >... | reverse complement strand
ACGATGCTTGGTTTTGTTTTCGTCATTTTGCTCTCCTTGGTTCGCTGTCAGGCGCCTTTATTGATACGCCTCTCCCATCCTTCGGATCAACCTCGCGAAAAATACTGCCTCAGGCCAAAAACTAAGCCGCTGAACGGCATGCCTAGCGCGCCGTAGACAGCCTCGGCCTCTGGCGCGGCGTTATCGGCCAAAATCTCAACTGCGATGTTGGAATAGCACACCGGAATGACTCCGGCTTGCTGCATACGCAGGATTCCCATGTCGACCTGAGTCTGAGTGAAGCCACCCGATGCATCGATGACCGCATAACTCTGGAAGCCGTCGGCAACGGCAGCTATGGCCGGGAACGCGAGACACACATCTGTCGAAATGCCCGTGACGATTAGGTTCTTGCGCCTAGTGGCCTTGACCGCATCCACGAAACGCTTCTCGTCCCACGCGTTGACCGTAGTGCGTTCAATGCCCGGCACGCCGGGTAAAACCTCCGCGAGTTCGGGGATCAGCGGTCCCCACATTTTCTCGGTCGTCGTGGTCACAATCACGGGCACCTTGAGCGGGAGCATTGCTCGTGTCAGACCAACGACGTTGTGCTTGAGTTGAAGGACGTCGATGTCACGAATACCGGTGTATAAACCGACCTGATGATCCACCAGGAGTAGAATTGCGTTATCGCGTGTCAGACGTTCAGGACGCTGCGTTGAACCGGCCGTCATAACTCCCCTTTACCCTGTCCTTTGTGCCTCTCCCGCGAGCATCTTCTTGCCCACAGACGAAAAGCATTCTCCGTTCTGCGCCGTCATCACTACAGTATGCGAACGCACTTACACTGCTCGATTTTTTCAACATGGTAGACCGATGGACTGACAGGCTCTTGTAGAATCCGACCCGTTTTGTAATTTCTTATCAGATGCAACCAGTAAATTACGCTCCTGCGAGCAACGGAATACCGGCTGTTAATCGAGGCCATCAGTTTTCGGAGGTGAGATTATTCGTCGTGCGCTTGCCCATTCTGATTGGAGCGTCGCCAATGTGAAGGAGTCGTGCGCTCGATCCGTCTAAAGGTCCGGGTAAACGATGCTTGGTCATAAAAACCAGATTGCAGAGCGATCTCTGCAAGAGGTTTATCGCTATGGGCAAGCGAGTGTTTGGCATGATCGATCCGAAGTTGGATCAAGTACTGATGAACGGACGTCTCAAAACTGTGACGGAAACGGCGGGCGAAGTGACTTTCCGAAAGCGAGCACGCCGTCGCCAATTCGCTGACAGAAATATTTCCCGCGAGACTTGCTCGCATCATCTCTTCAGCACGCAGCTTCTGCCACGCCTCGAGACCGTGTTGTGGACTGCTCGCGAACTTGGGCGTACCGCAATGCTGCTGCAAAGTGTGGGCGCCGAGCACCATCGCGATATGGTCTAGTGCTAACCGATCGAGGGGCTCTCCGTGCCTGACAGGTGCGAGAATGCTCTTCGTCATTTGCGCCACGACCAGGTCTTCGATGAAGAATACTTCCTGAAGTTGAAACGCGGACGATACTCCGTTATCCAGGGCAATCCTCTCGAGCAATTGTTTGGAAAAGTAATAATGCAGGTAATCGAATGGGCCACGAACCCACATTTCCATCGGACAATTCAGATCGATATATGTCGCCGCAAACGGGATCGCTCGGGTGACGCCAACCTCGCGCCCGTCGTATCGTGCTTTCCATTGTCCGACCGCTGATGGCGTAAGCGAGACACAGATGAGGATGGCGTTATCGGCGGGATATTGCGGGGCCTTCTCCATCGCACGCGCGCCAGAGCGCAGCCGCGTCACCGCAAACTCAGGCTTTTGTTCCCGACCTAAGATTCGGCAGTCGTAGGCTGGCGCACTAAACACATCGGCCAATGATGAGCCAAACATCAGCGGGTCCGACTTAGCCAGACACACCGCCGAGGCCCCAGTTTGATGATTGAGGGAAATGTCTTTCAAAACCCCAATCTGCGCCTCCTTCGATTGACCCCACTTCCTGGTCGTTTTCCGTTAGTCTACCACCATTTATATGTCTTGCTGAGTGACGAACAGCATGAGTCACGCGCGCGGATGTGATCGGTCAGATAGATAAAACGATCTTGCCGCCGACATGTCGACTGCGACTGAGTTCCAATGCCTTTTTGGCATGCTCCAGTGGAAGAACTTCTTGAACGAGGGGTCGCAGTTTGCCATCGCCAATGATTTTTCCTATGTCAGCGAGGCGCTTGCCATCAGGTTTGACGCCAATCATCGTCGCGCGCACGCCGCTTTCGCGTGCGAGGTCCTGCCGAGGCTCCTCCAACAACGCCACGAGAATCCCACCTTTCTTAAGAACAGTGAAAGATCGCTTGTGCGAATCAGCGCCCAGAGGATCGAGTACAACGTCCACGTCGCGAACGTAATCTTCAAAGCGGGTCGTCTTATAGTCGATCGTTTCGTCGCAGCCAAGTTTTCGGATTAGATCGATGTGATCGGCTCCGGAAGCGGTGCCTATCACCCGCGCTCCGTGCGCCTTTGCGAGTTGCACGGCCATTGACCCAACTCCGCCCGCCGCCGCGTGGATAAGCACCGTCTGCCCGGCTTGCAGTTCCGCGGTGTCAAATAGCGCCTGGCACGCTGTCAGTGCGCCGATGGGTATGGCCGCCGCATCCGGGAAATCGAGCGCGCTGGGCTTGAGCGCCAAATCGATTTCGTCGCCAACGGCAAACTCCGCATCAGCACCATCTCCCGACAGATGAAGCATACCGAAGACTGCATCGCCGGGCTTAAACCGGCCCGCATCGTCGCCTAGTTTCTCGACGATTCCCGCCAACTCCCAACCCAGGGTCAACGGTAGCCGGTGGTCCAGCCACGAGCGGGCCTTGCCTTCGGCGACCATCCAGTCGAGCGGGTTCACGCCAGTTGCTTTCACTCGGATCAGTAACTGACCGCGTCCCGGCTCGGGTCGAGGAGCGCGAACAATTTTGACGCCGGTCGGATCGCCGTAAGAATGGATCCGCGCGGCTCGCATGGTTTTCGTCGGGTGCTTATCCGGTTGTTCGCTTGGCTTCGCTCCCTCGAACAACTTGCTGAATGGCGTGCCCCTCTCGCGCCATCTGCCTCTGACGGCCTCTGGGCATTGCGGTTCGCTTTCTGATTCGAGCCATCCACCTGTGAACCCGGCCTTCTTCAATCCTCGCCAGATGTACGGGCTTCGTCGCATGAGATTCCAGAGAAGACCGGTGCGGTGGTTCTCGATCATCATCACGATCGGACCCTGATCCAAGCCGTAATTGAGCGGACTGATCCAGTCGCCGAAGGTGGGATTAAAGCTGGCGCGCAAACCATATTCACTGCGCAAGGCGGGATACGCACGAACCAATTCTCGCAGCGTGTCAATGACCAACTCCGGTGCAAACGGTAGCGATGCAGCGACGGCGCCGGGCGCGAGCGTGCCGTCATCAGGTCCGTTGGGTATGCCGCGGGCTTCGTACATCCAGAAAGCGCGATCGACTTTACTGATTGTTTTCGTCGCAGGGCCGGGGCCATCGCTGGCGCTTATGCCCCAGCAGAGCGGTCCATACCCGCTGAATTTTTGCGGATTCTCCTCGGCATACTTGCACTGCACGTCCGTGGCGCGGCGGCTGTTCTCGAAATAGTCGAGTCGCTTGTCCTGCATGAACCCATCGACAACTCCGCGTAAATCGAGCCAGCTGTGGCTGAGCTGGTGGATAAAGAGCGGCCCCATGTGGAGGTATTCGATTCCGTAATGCTTTCGCCAGTCGAACGTTTTCTGCCACGCGCGGTAGCACTCCGGCGGCAGCGCGAAGGTGGTCGAGCCAAGTGCCAGCACGTGCATCAGCAGCGATTCATCGTACCCCTGGTATCGATAACTGATGAAGCCATTCTCTGGCGTTCCTCCATGGACTATCGTGACGTCTTCGAAGTTCATGGTCGGCCAGTCGTTCTCATTGCTCGGAACAGCGTACAAGGCCCACTGCCAGTCGGCGCGCCGATAAAGGGCGTCGGCGATGTCGCGGATTTCACGTTCAACCGGCGCGTCCGCGTCAAAGAATGTTCCTGCCAAAAGCATCCCCGCCAGCAGAAACGCGCTATCCACTGTCGAGAGCTCGCACCCTCCGGCGCGACGACCATTCTTCATTTCCAGGAAGTGATAATAGAATCCCTTGTATCCAGTCGTGTCGGGCTCAGGCCCCTGAGGGGAGTGCTCAAAGAATCGCAGCCCGGTGAGAACGCGTTCGGCCGCGTCCGCACGTTTTAGCCAGCCATTGTTCACCGCGACCGGGTAACAACTCAGTCCCAACCCCGTGGCTGCAATGCTGCATGGCGAATCTTCGCGAGTGTTGTCGGCCACAAGCCCGTTATGGGCATTTGTGTGATCCAGAAAATAGCGGAAGGCCAATTGCTGAAGTTCGAGGATATCGTCAGGCAACTCGGACATGCCAGCGAGTGAGGTTTTTCCTTTAGGCTTACCCATTGAGTTCTCCCAGCCGCCCGCCCACAATCTACATACGAACAAGCACGCCAGGAAAGTCGCGCGCGATCAGGTTCTGTTGAAAACGAGAGGCGAAGACAATTATCTAATAAGCTACTGCTGCCAACCACCGCCGAGGGCCTTGTAGAGTTGGACGAGCGAAAGCAATTCGTTTCGCTTCGTCTGGGCCAAACTCAACTCAGCATCGAAGAGTTCTCGATCCGCGTCCAGCGCGTTGAGCAGCGAATCAATGCCACCCTCGTATCGGAGGTGTGCCAGCCGCGAACGATCTTGCAGCGTCGTCACCAACAGTTCCTGTTGCACGCGAATCTCTCTCACCTTGCGGTACTGGACGAGCGCATCGGAGACTTCGCCGAACGCGGTCTGAATTGTTTGCTGGTATTGCACTACCGCGAGTTCCTGCTGCGCCTTTGCAAACTTCACGTTCGACTTCAACCGGCCTGCGGTGAAGATAGGCGCTGTGATCTGCGGGATGAATGACCATGCGCCGCTCGCACCCGTGAACAGACTCGAAAGTTGATTGCTTTGAAACCCAAGATTTCCAGTTAAGCTGATGCGCGGAAAGTAAGCGGCCTTCGCCGCGCGGACTAAAGCGCCTTGTGCTTCGAGGTTGGCTTCGGCAGCGCGAATGTCCGGCCTCCGGTCGAGCAAAGACGACGGCAACCCGGCAGGAACCGACGGCAATCCCTCCTGTTGCGATAGCGGGCGCCCTCTCGAAATTGATCCCGGATTATTGCCAAGGAGTAGACTAATCAGATTTTCAGTTTGCTCGATGGTGCGTTCAGTGTCAGGAATCGTTTGCGACGCTTGGTACACCAACTCTTCTGCCTGCCGCACGTCGAGCATTGTTGCTAACCCGCCCTGCTGCCTTGACTTGATGATGCGAAGTGATTCCTGACGAGTTGCGAGTGTCCGTTTGTCAATCTCAAGCTCGCTGTCCAGTTCAATTAGACTAAAGTATCCGGTCGCGACATCACTGACGACGGTTGTCATCGCCGCCTTGCGATCTTCCGCTGACGCGCGCAGCTCGGCGCGCGCTGCATTCCTTTGCTGGCGCACTCGTCCCCAAATGTCCAACTCAAAGCTTAGAAGATTCAATAAGACGCTGCCGATATTGCTGGTTCGGCCGCTAGCGTGGGTGCTCGTCAGGTCGGCGCTGCCTTCGACCTGCGGAAACTGAGCAGCGCGTGCGAGTCCAAGGTTGGCGCGCGCCGCATTGATGCGTGCCAGCGCCGCCCGCAAATCGTAATTCTGGACCATCGCAGTTCGCACAAGATTCTGAAGCTCTTCGTCTTTGAAAACTTCAAACCACTTGAGATCTCCGATCGACGTTTGGTCTGCTGGTCGCGTTGCGTCATTGCCCCGAAACGTGCTTGGAATCGGCGGTCGGTCGGTTTTCTTCTGGCCGACTATGGTGCCGCCCAACAAGCTAACGATGACAGTCGCAAGGATCAATTGCTTCATCATTGCGTCTTTCACTCTCCCGCAGGCGCAGGTTCTGCCTGCGGCGCACCTGGAATTGCCCCGTCTTGCTTGCTGAATCTCATCGCGAATTTTTCAACCAGGTAGAAGCCCACGGGGATGATGAAACTTGCGAGGAGTGTATCGGCCATCATGCCGCTGATTACTACAGTGCCAAGTACCCGTCGTCCTGCCGCGCCCGATCCGGTCGCGATCCACAACGGCACGCACCCGAGGATGAAGGCAAACGAGGTCATGAAGAGCGGACGCCGGCGGAGCCGTGCTCCCTCCAACGCCGCATCCACAAGATTGCGTCCCTTTTCGAGTTCAACCTTGGCGAACTCAACGATTAGGATTGCGTTCTTTGCCGCCAGTCCTATCAGAACAATCAGACCGATCTGTCCGTATACGTCCAAGTCAAAACTGCGGAGCCACAGGCCGGCGAAGGCTCCGAGAACCGCTATTGGCACTGTCAGTAATACCGAAAACGGCAAAGACCAACTCTCGTAGAGCGCCGCGAGAATCAGAAAGACGAAGATGAAGGACAGAGCAAAGGTAGTCAGTGCGCTGCCTGAAGACTTCTTCTCCTGATAAGAAAGATCCGCCCAGTCGTAACCGATTTCCGGCGGCAGCGTTTGCTGCGCGACTTCTTCGAGCGCAGCCATCGCCTGTCCCGAGCTGTATCCCGGTGCTGCGCTGCCAAGCACTTGCGCCGCCCGATAGAGATTGAAACGAGTCGTGAATTCCGGGCCGTTGATGGTGCGCGTGGTAAGCAGCGCCGAGAGTGGAACCATGTTTCCGTCATTGTTCCGCACGTAATAATTATTCATGTCTTCCGCAGTGCGGCGCTCTTCGCCTTCGGCTTGCAGAAAGACGCGCCACTGCCGCCCGAATCGATTGAACTGATTCAAATACAAGCCGCCAAGATTTGCTTGCAAGGTTTGATAGACATCACCGATCGCCACTCCCTGCTTTAGAACTTTGTCGCGATCAACGTCGGCGTAGATTTGCGGCACGGCCGCGTCGAATTGCGTCAGCACGCCGGCCAATTCTGGGCGCTTGCGCGCGGCGGCCAGGAACTTCTGCAGATTCTGATCGAGGAATTCGACCGACCCGCCGCTGCGATCTTGCAGCCAGAAAGAGAACCCGCCAGCGCTGCCGAGTCCGGGAATGGCCGGCGGCATGAAGGCAAAGGCGTTTGCCTCCGGAACCTGAGTCATGAGTTGCCGGTTCAGCGAATCAACGATGGCGCGCGCTTGGAGTTGCTTCGACGTACGTTCTCCCCAAGGCTTCAGGCCCAGGAAAAAGAAGCCCTGGTAACTCGCCGAGGTGCGGGTCAAAAGACTGAAGCCGCCGACTGTGGTGGTGTACTGCACGCCTTCGTTCTGCGCAATGATCTTCTCAATCTTTCGCAGCACTTCATCGGTACGTGACAGTGAAGCTGCCGCCGGGAGCTGAACGTTCAAGAACGCATAGCCGTAATCCTCTTCGGGCAGAAAGCTCGTCGGCAGTCGCCTGCCCAACAAGCCATCGAGCGCCATGAACGCAACCAGAATCAGCACGGCAATAACCGCCTTGCGAATCAGCCCCCGACTCCAACCGAGGTAATACTGCATGACCTTTTCAAACGCGCGATTGAACCCTCCAAAGAAGCGGCCGAGGATGCCTCTTGATTCCTTCCGCGGACGTAGCAGCAGTGCTGCCAGCGCTGGCGAAAGGGTTAGCGCGTTGAAAGCCGAAATCAGCATCGAGATGGCAATCGTCACAGCAAACTGATTGTTTAGCCGTCCCTGCACGCCGCCGATGAAAGCCACTGGCAGGAAGATCGAAGCGAGGATCACTGCAATGGCCACGACTGGTCCCGAGACTTCCTTCATCGCTTGCAGCGTCGCATCACGCGGGCTGAACCCTTCCTCAATGTGATGCTCGACGGCCTCCACCACCACGATCGCATCGTCAACGACGAGGCCTATGGCGAGTACGAAAGCGAACAGGGAGAGTGTGTTAATAGAAAAACCCAGGAACGGAAAGATGGCGAAGGTTCCGATCAGCGATACGGGAACGGCGATCAGCGGAATGAGTGTCGCGCGCCAATTCTGCAAGAACAGGAAGACGACGATGGCGACCAGGATCATCGCTTCGATCAGAGTTATCACGATCTCGTAAATGCCTTCAGTCACAGGGAGCGTGGTGTCGAGCACGACCGTGTAATCCAGGTCTGACGGAAAGCGTCCTTTCAGTTCGTCCATCGTCTTCTTGACGCCATCTGCCACGGCCAGCGCATTCGAGCCGGGGGCCTGAAAAACCGCGATGATGGTAGAGGGTTGACCGTTCATCCGTGAACTCTGTTGATAGTTCTGGGCTCCCAGTTCGATCCGGGCCACATCCTTCAGCCGCACCACCGAGCCGTCCGGTTGAGAGCGAACGACGATCTGCCCGAACTCCTCCGGCGTTTGCAGGCGTCCCTGCGCGCGAACGGTGTAGGTTTTCTCCGTTCCCGCCGGCATCGGTTCTGCGCCGACCTGACCGGAGGGGTTAACTGTGCTCTGCGCTTTGACAGCGTTGGCTAGATCAGGGATCGAGAGACCGAGCTTGGAAAGTACATCCGGCTTGATCCAGATACGCATGGCGTAATCGCTCGCGCCGAACACCCGCACTTCGCCGACGCCTGGCACCCGATACAGCGCGTCGTTGATGTTGATGTTGGCGTAGTTCGCGAGGAAGAGCGTTTGATAAGTCTGCTTTGGCGAATAGAGCGCCACGACTATCATCGGCAGTCCGGTTGACTTCCGAATGGTTACGCCGAACTGGGTGACGTCGGTCGGAAGATTTGGCTGCGCCTGCGCGACGCGGTTCTGCACGTTGACCTGATCGTTGTTGACGTTGGTGTCAACGTCGAAGGTCACGGTCAACTGCTCCGTGCCATCATTCGCATTCGTCGACTGCATGTAGAGCATGTTGTCGACGCCGTTCATCTGCTGTTCGAGCGGCGTGGAGACTGACTGCTCAATCGTGACCGCGTCTGCGCCGGTGTAAGTCGTCGAGACGTTGACCTGTGGCGGGACGATCTCCGGCAACTGGGCCAGTGGCAGGCTGCGCATCGCGATCAGACCGACGATGACGGTTAGGATGGCGATGACCATCGCCACAATTGGCCGGTTGATGAAGAATTTGGAGATCATCGATTCGTCTCTGGCTTCAAAGTTGAAACTTCAATCCTCAACCTTTCACAAACGGTTTCGGATTGACCACAGCTCCAGATCTGACCTTTTGGAGTCCTTCAACTATGACTGACTCGCCGGCTTTCAACCCATCTTCGATGATCCAGTTCGAGTCGGCTCGATCACCAACTTTCACCGTTCGAATCTCAACCTTGTTGTCTCGTCCAACGACTGCAACTTGGTAAGTGCCCTGCAACTCAGTGACGGCTCGTTGCGGAACTAACAACGCGTCATTCTTCGTGGCCGTCACGGCGCGCACACGGCCGTACTGTCCCGGCCGCAGCACGTTGTCGGGGTTTGGAAAGAGGCCCGCCATACGTATCGCCCCCGTCTTCTCATCAACCTGTCGGTCAGCGAAGTAGAAATTGCCCTTATGCGGAAACATCGAGTCGTCAGCCAGAATCAGCTCCAACTCGATCTGCGCGACACTCGCTCCCGATCGTGCGTTGATTAGACCGGCTTTGTTGAAATACAGGTACTGTTGTTCACTAAGCGTGAAATAAATCTTGATTGGATCGACGGTCGAGACGGTGGTTAGTGCCGCGCTCTGTGTGTTTACCAGGTCGCCTACCTGCGCTTGGGCCAAGCCGGCAATGCCATCGATGGGTGAGATGATGCGCGTGAAACTCAAATTCAATTGGGCCGTACGGACGCCCGCTTTCGCGTTTTCAAGTTGTCCGTCTGCTGCTTTGACCGTCGCCTTAGCTGTTCCAACCTGCGCGCCGGCAGCGCGAAGTTGGGCGCGAGCCGTCTCGATACCAGCATCGGCCGCTTTCACTTGCGCTTTGGCTACGTCGTTCGACTGTGCGGCATTGTCATAATCCTGCTGCGTCACCGCCTTCTGCTCAAGAAGCGGCGCATACTTGTTCACGTCGAGCTGAGTCTTCACTTGGTTGGCTCGTGCTTGCGCCAACTGCGCTTGCGCCTGAAGCAGCTGGCTGTTCGCCTGGGCTACTTGCGCCTCTGCCTGCTTTACCTGTGAGTTTGCCTGCTCGAGTTGTCCTTGAAATTGCGCGACTTGGCCTTGCGCCTGGTCCAATGCTGCTTGAAAAGGACGCGGATCGATCTCGAAGAGCAATTGGCCTTTCTTAACAAATGAACCTTCCTTGTAATCTTGTCTCAACAGATAACCGCTGACTTGTGGCCGAATGCCTGCGTTCACCATACCGGCAGTCGTACCGATCCATTCGTTGTAAACGGGAACATCTTTCTGCTCGACTCTAACTACTTGCACGTCGATCGGTGGCGGCGCGGCTTCCGCAGGTTTGCTCGAGCGGACGACAAAGATTAGCAGGGCGAGGACCAAAGCGGCTGCAATAGCAATCGTAGGGACTAGAACCTTGCGTTTACCCAGGATAGTTTTTAGTTGGGCTCCCATGATCGTCTTTGTCCTGGTCTATCATTCATTTCAAGTCACTGCCGCTTACCGTCATAGCGGTTCTAAGCACAGTCTCTTTCAGGTAGATTGGTTCATTCTGGCAGGCCACATCCCCTCACTTGCGAAATCCATTCGCGCACGTAGGCCGGGCAGTTTCGAAGTTCGATTCCGTTGGCTTCCGCAACGTTAAGCGCCCTCACGGCTTCAAGACTCACCACCGTGACCTCAGCGAGATCCAGAACGAGTCTGCCCTTTCCTGTCTTCTCGTTCTCTGTCACGTCCTGCAACACCTCGGCGTATGCACGGTCAATGCGTCCACTCACGCGGAACACCACAAAACCACTCGGAGTGACAACCCGTTCAATTTTGCACGCCATCGCGGCTCTCCGCTCCAGGCTCGTTGCGATTTGGCTTCACGAGCGTTACGACATCGGGCGTTCTCCTGCCCGTCAACGTACCGTTCACACTCGTCTTCATGACTTGCTGTCCTTACTCAAACTTTGAATCAATGAATACAGGCGGGGAAAAAGGTGTGACGCATTGCCTCCAAGAACGGCGTGCCTTTCCAACTCATTCAACTCGGCGCTCTCCAATATCCGTTGTTTCGCGTTTACGGCCAGGTCTCGGCGCAGGTAAGGGAAGTCAGTACCAAACATGACCCGATCAATTCCCACTACGTCGCGCAACATTCGAAGCACGGGATCGCTTGCAGAAAGAGCGGTGTCCCAATACATGCGGCGGAACATGTCAGCAGCGGTACCTCGCTGCTCGCCGCCCGCGATGAAGCCCATCTCATCGATGATCGCAAGACGCGCTGCTAGAAAAGGGATCGAGCCTCCAGCGTGAGAGAAGATGTATTTCACATTTGGCGTACGGGCGAATCGGTTCGTGTAATGCATTTGTGCGACTGCCCGATTTGTATCAGCAGGGAAGTCCAGCAGGTTGTCGGGGAGCCCTAACGAATGCGCTGCAGCGTCTGGGGATGGATTGGGATGTACAAAGACGACAGACTTGCGGCGTTCAAGTTCTGCGAAGATCGGCTCCAGCGTAGCGTCTCCGAGGTACACGCCCCTGGAGTTCGTGAAGAGCACAAGACCATCGAGTTTGAGTACGTCGAGTGCGTACGACAGCTCTTGCAGTGACGCATCGATGTCAGGCAGCGGGAGGCAAGCGAAACTTGCGAATCGCTCGGGCCTTGCATGAACGAGTTCGGCCGCGAATTCGTTACATCGCCGCGCCAACGACCGGGCCTTCTCGCTATCTCCAAGGTGAACTCCAGGTGTGCTCACCGACGTCACGGCAACGTCGATCCCGGCGTCGTCCATGAAAGAGATCATCGCCTCTTTGGACCACTGAAGCGGCGCCAGCCCTCCGATAGGAGCATGAGCATCATTGGTCTCTCGCCAGAAAAAGTCCGGTAAGATGTGATGATGGGTATCGATCGTCAACGATGTATTTGGATCGCTAGTCATACTGCCTGCTGCAGCTCCCGCTTAAAACGGATAGGCTGCCGGTTGATGTTGGATCGTGACCCAATGGTCAGTGGTAAATTCGCGGACGATCCATTCCCCGCCAAATCGGCCGACGCCACTATTCTTCTCGCCACCAAAAGGTCCTGTTGGCGCATCATGAACGCTGTGATCGTTTATGTGCGTCATGCCAGCCTCAAGTTTCAGCGCGAACTGAACACCACGTTCGCGATCTTTTGTGAACACGGCGCTTGAGAGCCCAAATTCCGTGTCGTTAGCGACCCGGAGTGCTTCCTCCTCACCGTTTACTTTGATGATTGGAACAATGGGGCCGAACAACTCGTCCCTGGCGATGGACATGCTATTGTCAACGTCGACGAATACATGAGGCGGCAGTACCAGACCCTGTGCATCGCCACCAAGAAGCTGCCGCGCACCCGCCGCAAGCGCTCCTTCGATATGGGCTAGATGACCCTTGAGCTGCTTCTCGTTAATGACCGGACCGATCGCCACAGACGGGTCCTTGGGGTCACCATATTTCAGACCCTTCACATGCGCTAAGAATCGATCCACGAATTCATCGTAGACCTTTACGTCCACGATAATCCGATTTGTGCTCATACAGATTTGCCCTTGGTGCAAAAACCGCCCGAGTACATTCGCGCGCACCGCAACATCGAGATCGGCATCGTCAAGGACCACACTGGGATTGTTACCGCCAAGTTCAAGCGCGACCCGCTTGATCTGAGGGGCGGTCATCGCCAGAGACCCGATACGCCGACCGACGGGCGAGGACCCCGTGAACGAGATCATTTTGGGAATGGGATGCAGAGTGAATGCATCGCCGATCTGGTCGGTTGGACCATTGACAATGTTGAGCAAGCCTTGTGGTAGACCGGCCTCTTCGAAAATTTTCGCAATAAGCAGTCCGCCGGTGATCGGTGTGTCGGGTGCGGGTTTAGTCACAACTGCGTTTCCCAGGGCAAGGGCGGGCGCGATTGAGCGCTGGGAAAGATACATCGGCATGTTCCAAGGGCTAATGACGCCGATCACACCGAGCGGAAGACGATAGGAGCGACTCTCCTTACCGAGTTCATCACTTGCGAGAATTCTGCCCTCCACGCGATTTGGGAAGGTGGCCGCTTCGAGCGTTATCCAACGAACAGATTGAAATTCGGCTTCGGCCTTTAACCGAGTTCCTCCTGACTCCCGAATCAGCCAGTCCGTGATCTCGGCATGGCGGGCGTCCATGATTGACACTGCCCGCAACATGACTGCGGCTCGTGCCGCCGGGGCTGCTGAGGCCCAAGCGATTTGGGCCTTAGCGGCAGTGCGATATGCCTCATCCAGATCTGTCTGGTTGCACTCGATGATTTCGGCGGCAACCTCTCCTGAATAGGGATCCTTATCGATTGACTTCGTTCCGAGAGACCCTGGGCGCCAGTTGCCGCCGATGTACTGGCCGTCAAATCCTTTATAAGGCGCCGGCGTTGGCGAAGAGGTTCCTGTCAGATTAGGTTCGGTACTCACCATGACTGTTTCCTTTTACGAGTTTCTTGTTCACACTCCGAGAGAAGACTTAATGAAGTTGGCGGCGCGCCCCGCGACCATGTGGGTCGAAGCGTTGGTTCCTGGCCCAGTAATGATCTTTGGCATCACTGAGGCGTCCGCGACGCGTAAACCGGTAATGCCGTGGACGCGAAGCTCTGGGTCGACAACTGCCAGCTCGTCCACGCCCATCTTGCAAGTACCAACTCCGTGTCCAAAACTTGCCGAGGCCAGCCGGGCAAGTTCAAGGATCTCCTTGGCACTAGCGTTCGGCCCTGGAATGAGTTCGCTCTCGCGTAAATTGTCGAAGGCGTGTTGACTCCCGAGTTCACGCGCGATTTCGATGGCGCGCACAACAGCGTCGAAGTCGTGATCGTTGCCGAGGTAGTTGCCCTCGATCACAGCGGCATCCTGAAAGTTGTTGCTTGCCAAACGGACGACCCCTATGCTCGTCGGCTGCACCAGGGCCGGTGCGATCGTGAATGTGTCTGGTGGCGGAGTTCCAAAGCGTTCGGCCACCTCGGGCGTGACCACGGGTAGTTGATGAAGCACAAGACTGATGTCCGTGTTATCCGAAAGACCGCTCGACAAGTAAGCCTCTGCCTCTACGGCATTGCTGCCGACCGGCCGGTCCGGCATCTTGCCTTTGTACTTGAATACAACGCCGGACACGAGCACGTGATCCTGTAGATTCTCTCCAACCCCGGGCAGGTCCTCGACGACGTCAATTCCAAAACCGCGCAGCGTCTTCGCGTCGCCGATGCCTGACAGCATCAGAAGCCTGGGGCTATTGATGGTGCCTGCGGCAAGTATGACTTCCTTGTCTGCCGCGATGTCCTTTACTGCGCCGTCTGTGTTGATCTTGACGCCCATACAACGAGTGCCTTTGAAGTTCAGTTTCACGACATCGGTTTTGAGTAGGAGACTGAGATTTGGCCTCGAGAGCGCCGGGTGCAGGAAGGCACGAGCAGCGCTTACGCGAGTCCCATCCGCGGCGATGTTCATGTTGATGTAGCCGGCACCTGCGCGCAACGGTCCGTTCACGTCATCCAGAATTGGCGTGCCCATCTGTCGTGCGGCTTCGATAAAGGCCGGTGCTGTAGGATGAGGATTTTTTGGGCGGCGGATGTGGATAGGACCACCGGAACCCCGCCATTCATTCGCACCGCCTTCCCAATCCTCCTGACTCTTGAAGACCGGAAGCACGTCGGCAAAGCCCCAACCCTTCGCGCCATTCTTCGCCCATCCGTCATAGTCCGCTTGCGTGCCGCGCACCCACACCATCGCGTTAATACTGGAGCCACCACCAAGCACGTGGCCGAGAGCCATATTGAACTGGCGATTGTTCAATCGCGGGGAAGGTATGATCGGCAAGTGGTAATCGAGGGGGCCGGCCACGTTGTAAAACCAGATGCTTGGTTCCGCGATCGTCGGAGCGTCGTCGGGCCCTCCCGATTCGATAAGCAGAACTTCTGCGCCGGACGCAGACAATTCCGCCCCTAAGACCGAACCAGCCGCCCCTGCTCCCACCACGATGTAGTCATATCGCCTTTCGTCATTCGACTCGCTGATCATTTTGAACTCCCAGGACTTAGATTCTGCTTTCTTCGATAGCCTCGAAGGGCCCCCAATCCCCTCCGCCTTGCGGTTAGAAGGGATACTGCCGCTGACCACTGTGCGACACCTCTCTCATAGAAGCATCTAGCATTAATCATCTTCCAGTACCGCCTCGACATCGATGGTGATGTCGATCTCATTTCCAACTACGATGCCACCGCGATCCATCGTATCTTGCCAGCTCACACCAAAGTCCTGACGATTGATCTTGGTTGTAGCCACAAAACCCGCCCGTGTCTTCGGTCCTTTATTAACTCCATCCTCCCACCAGGGCGTTTCCCACTCTCCCAGGTAGCTCACGTCCAGGCAGACTTGCCGAGTGACTCCGCGAATTGTCAGATCGCCGGTCACGGCATAGTCATGCTCGCCTTTGATCTCTACCTGATTGCCCTTGAAGGTAATCTCGGGATGGTGCTCGACATCAAGAAAGTCAGCGCTGCGCAAATGGTCGTCGCGTTCCTTCACTCCGGTCCAAATTTTCCGAGCATCAATCGTCACTTCAAGCGAAGAATCGTGTGGGCTCTCCGCCTCAAACTCCAGCGAGCCGTGAACATCCTTGAAGTGTCCACGGACGTAGGTCACCATCATGTGCCGGGCGCGAAACTCCGCTGCGGTGTGCCCGGGCTCGAAGGTCCATTTGGCCATTTGTTACTCTCCTTCCCAACCTCAAGCACGTTGCACGAATATCCCTGAGAAGTATTGCCGGTTACCGTAGAAGACAATCAACCACAGGACTGTTACCACCGCCGCCGGTATTGCCCCGCTCGGATTCATGAACACGTGAAAACAAATGATGTTCACGATGATTGGCCCAAGTAGGACCAACGCCAGCGGCACGAATCGGTTCACCAGTAATAGCGCGCCACCGGCAATTTGGAGCGCTGCCACCACCCAGTAATAGTGAGAAAGAATCAGCGCGCCGAGGAATTGTCCGGCCAGTCCGGTAGGTGCAGGCCCCGTGTTGAGAAAATTCAAAAAACCATTGAGGCCAAAGACAAGAAAAACTAGCCCCAGCAAAATGCGTGCGATCAAAGTTACGATTTTCATTTAGGGGTTCCTTTTGATGGTTTTCAAAAACCAAATCGACATCAGTGTTGTGCGCCCTCAGTGGCGTTGAGCTGTTTGGGAAAATTCTCCGAGGCCCAGGTCGAAAATCGCGTCGGTTCCCGGTCTGCTACTTTGTTTGCGAGAGCAATTTGCGCGGACGAATCCGAACCCAGATAAGTATGGGCTTCCCAGTAGCTGAACATCTCGGCAATTTCGGCTGCTCCAGGAAAGAGACGAGCAAAACTTTCCGTTGGAACCTGCTTGTATGAAAAGTTGTGCCCTTGTCGATTCAGGGTCTCAACGATTTCATTGAAGCTCATGAAATCACCGACGAGTGGCAGATACTGACCATTGCCTGCCTCATCCGGATGTGCGAAAGCGCCGGCCACGATGTTCCCGAGTTCGTTGATGTCGCCCATGTGAATGACCCGCAGGGTCGGATCAAGCGGGAGCGCCCAGCCCATCGACCCGTCCGCCTGCTTGTGCGCACCAATGGCACCCGCAAGATTTTGGTAGTAGAAAGGGGCGATGACGAAGGTGTAATTCTCAAACCCGCCTTCCTTCACTAACTGATCGACTTTAGCCTTACCGGTAAAGTGGGGAACGTTGAACTTGCCGGCGCTGATCGCCTCTACGTTAGGCAGGGTTGACCAGATCAGATGTTTGACCGCGGCATCTTTGGCGGCGCGTATGGCCGCCGTCGCCTGCTTAAGCTCGTCAGTACCAGCTTCCAAAAAATTGGTAACTAGGAAAACTCCGTGTGCGCCTTCAAATGCAGCTTTGAGTGTCTCCGGCTTGCCTAAATCTGCCGCCACGACTTCTTCCGCGAGTTCCCGATGCTCGTCTGGATTGCGAGTCAGAGCTCGCACCTTGAATTGGCCGCTAGCTTGCAGTGCACGGACGACTCCGCCTCCTTGCTGTCCCGTTGCGCCGATCACGGCGATCAGTTTCTTGTCGTTCGATACCATCTTGGTTCTCCCTCTTATCTTCAATCATTCAAAATTTGATCGCGCCCATTCGGCCCCTCGGTATGCTTCAAACGCCTGATGGACTTCTGCCTGGTTGGCCTCATTGGCTAAGTTTGCTCCTTCAAAACCTCCCTAAACAGAGGGCCCTCTCCTGAAGCATAAGCAGAAGTGTCTAAGCTACACGCAGCACGATCTTGCCGTGGGACCGGCGTCTAGCCACTTCCGGCGCGCTGGGCGACAGCCCATGAACTCTTGGCAGGTTCCCGGCGATGTCCTTCCAGGCTTGGGCCGCATCCTGGAGCGCGTAGACGGTCGCTACGTCTGGTCGTATCGTTCCCTCTTCCAGCAGTCGCGCGATTCTGACTAGCACGTCCCCTGACGGCGCGAGCCTCATCATCGCGCCCGACACACCGTGTTTCGCGCTCTCTTCCGGCGACACGGGCTGGATGGCCGAGACGAGGTGGCCGCCTTCTTTAAGGACGAGGAAGGAGCGCATCTGTGTATTGCCACCAATCAAGTCGAAGACCACATCCACCTTCTCTTGCAGAACCTTCTCGAACTGGGCCTCTCTATAATCGATAACGCGGCTGGCTCCGATGGATTTCACGTAAGTCTCATCGTGGCCGCTGGCGGTGGCAATGACGGTGGCGCCGGCATGCGATGCCAATTGGACTGCATAGGCGCCCACCGCGCCGGCGCCACCATGAATCAGGATCGTTTGTCCGTTTTCCAGGTGACCGTGGGTGAAGATTCCCTGCCACGCAGTTTGAGCGGCCACCGGCACTGATGCCGCCTCCTCAAAGGAGAGGCCGTCAGGTTTCTTTGCGATAACGGCCTGCTTGACAGCCAGATACTCCGCGTACGCGCCGCCCGTCTCGTTGGCAGCGAACACGGGATCACCGGGCGCATATCCCTTAACATCACTGCCAATTTGCTCGACGACCCCTGAAAACTCGTGACCAGGTATCCACGGCAAGTCGATCGGGAGTATCTGTCGCGCTGTTCCGGAGGCCTTCACAAGATCAAGATGATTGACTGCAGTACTCTTGATCTTCACCAAGATTTCGTCGCGTGCGATCGTCGGCGTCGGTACATCGTTGAATACCAATTCACCACCGTATTCCAAAACTCTAATAGCTTTCATGCGAGCTCTCCTTAAGTCTGCTCAGTCGGCGCAACGCGATCCGTCTGGCCTGCGAATGATCCCCACTACCTCGTGACCGGCGGTACGCCGCAGCAGTTCCGAAACGATGGCTCTGCAGAAATGGCCGCTCGCGCCGCTCGCACCGATTTTCATTTCAACCCCAATCCTTCTCTAACGAACAACAAGTATTCAGTTTCCGGCGACCTTAGCCGTGATCTCAATGAAACGCTTTACGGACTCGCGTGCGCCTTGAGCCTCTCGGCGAGGAACGCACCGATGGCATCGAGCGCTTGTGCTGCCGCCTTCAATCTTCCGACGCTTCCGGGAAACCCATGTGGCATCCCCATCCACACATCAGCTCTGGCGTCGACGCCTGCGGCAACTGCGCGCTCAACGTATCGGAGCGAGTCGTCCAAGAGCACTTCGTCGTCACCGACGTGAATGCTGACGGGTGGCATCCCGGCAAGTTGACTGTGGAGTGGCGAAGCCAGCGGATGTCTCGCGTCGGCGCCGCCTAAGTAGGAATTCACGAGTTCCGCGATCTGCGGGCGAGTAAAAAGTGGATCGGCTTCCGCACGCGTCTCATAGGTTGAGCCCGAAAGAGTCAGATCCGTGACCGGCGAAAACGCTGCCACGCCAACAAGAGTCGCGTGACTGGAAGCGGCTTCGCGGATAACGCGTGCTGCGAGTCCCAGTGCCAGATTGCCTCCAGCCGAGTCTCCAGTAAGAGCAATCCGATGAACACCCCGCGGCGCAAGTGCCAGGTAACACGCCAGCGCGTCGTTCGTGGCCGCCGGAAATGGATGTTCAGGTGCAAGCCTATAGTCCGGAATAAACGCCCTCGTTCCCGCCCTCGCAGCGATGTGCCCGACAAGATGGCGGTAGGCTTTGGAGGAACCGAAGTTAAACCAACCGCCGTGCAGATGGACGATCGCCTCTCCTAACCGCCAATTCGCAGGATGTACCCAAAGACCCCGTATGCCGCCGAGGGTGTCTGTGTCGAACGTCACGTCGTCGGGTGGCAATACGCTCTCCATGAAAACGTCGAACTGTCCGCGGGCTTCTGATCCTGATGGCACGCCCTTGCTGGAGCTGAGCATGGCGCGCATGGCGGTGGTAATCGCTGCGTCTTCGGGATCGAGCGGGTGTGTTACGACAAAACCATTCGTTGTGCGCTCTGTGGTAGATCCTTGCATAGCTAAGTTCCTCTTCGATTGCAGCGGGCCAGCCATGCGCTGTCAGAACGGATATTGACGCTGACCACTGTGCGAGTTGATCCAAATCACGTCGCTGAAATCATCGAGGCTACGCGGTCCCGTGCGACCCCAGCCGCTGTCGCGAACTCCACCCATCGGCGCATGGATCTCGTCGTTGACTGTCGGTGAATTTACATTGACGATTCCGGCGAGAACCTTTGGCGCCATCTCAAATGCCTTGTAAGTATTTCCAGCGAGAATCGAAGACGTCAGTCCGTACAAGGTGCGATTTGCAGCAGCGATCGCATCTTCCGGCGTGTCCACGGCTTCGACAATCACGACTGGACCGAATGTTTCTTCATTGGCGATGGCGGCATCAAGAGGAACATCTGTCAGGATGGTGGGGTAATAGATCTGTCCATCGTGCTTCGCGCCTGTGTGAGCCTTGGCTCCGCTGGCAATAGCTTCCTGCACGCGGTCATCGATCAGCTTTACGGCGGCACTTGTAATGATGGGGCCGATGATGGTTTTTGGATCCAGTGGATCACCTGCCGGTAGGGTCTGTGTCCGAGCCGCAAACTTTTCGAGGAACTCTTCGTAAATCTTCCGCTGGATGATGATCCGGCGAGTGTTCAGACAGATCTGGCCTTGATGAAAGAAGGAACCGAACGTCGCAGTTCGAACAGCGTAGTCCATGTCCACGTCGTCGAGGATGATCATCGGATTGAAACCGCCAAGCTCCATCACGGTCCGCTTCAAAGTGTGGCCGGCTCGTTCCGACAGCATGCGCGCAGTCTTGACTCCGCCGATCAGATTGATGATCCGAACCTCGGGACGATCGAAGAACTCGTCGGCAATAGCTCCCGCAGTTCCTGGCGCATGAGTGATCACATTAATTACGCCTGCGGGAAACCCGGCCTCCTCCGCCACCTCAGCGAGCATGATTCCCGCCGAGACAGGAGCGAACTCAGATGGTTTAACCACGACGGTATTCCCGGCCGCCACCGGCGATATGACGGCTCGCCAAGATAAAATGTTCGCGCCATTCCATGGAGTGAAACTTGCGCAAACGCCCAACGGACGGCGCAAGCCGACCGAGTGCGTACCGGCTAAATTGGTTTCAAGGATCTCGCCTTTGGGCAGATAGACCCACCCGGCTACCTGCTGAAGCGTGGCCGCAACCAGGTCCATTTGGAACGTCGAGAATGAGATAGTAGATCCGGTTTCACGAGCGAGGATCTCAGCAATCTCGGTTCTACGGCGCTTCACGATCTCGGATGCTTTCAGGAACAGACCAGCTCGTTCCGCCGGCGTGGACTCGGACCACGTTGGGAACGCTTTGGCTGCGGCATCCACGGCTGCGCGAGCATCCGCGCGAGAACCTGCCGCGACGCGGGCAAAGAGCTGTCCGCTGTAAGGCTCATGAACTTCGAAGAACTGATCGTCCGCAGCTTTTCGCCACTGGTTGCCGGCGAAATACCGGTAGTCTTTCACCTCGATTTGCGTGGATGTCATAATTTCACCTCATCTGTTTCGTTAATATCTGTCGCGTTATGAATGCTCGCTTCTCTAGAGTTTGTATAGAAACTCTGACATGTGCTTATTTCTTTGTCGGTAGAGTTTTGGAAATACGGAAAACCACCCTTATTCCGCTCGGACGATTCCGAACATCCGTTTCCGCGTAACCATTCAGGTGGAACCAGATTGTTCCACCGCCGATCTGGATTCCGGGGCCAAGACCCACCGTGCGCTCCCTGGAATTGGGGATGGCGACACCGTTGATCTCGTGGTCGGTCAACTGCTGCAACCAGTACCCATTGAATCCAAGCCTCACGTTCTTGTGCACTTCGTAGGAGGTCGCGTAATTGATGTGAAAGGCTTGGCCCGGCTGAGCGTTTCTAATTCCGAACCCAACGAATGGATCGTTGTTGGTGGAACTCCACAGATAGTGGAGGCGTGCGCTGAACTCTACCTTCTTGCGTTCATAAGTCAGCGCATAGTAGGGATTGATCACGACGAAGTGATTGCCGATGTTTACTGGCCGCCTATCGCTATACTTCCCGGTCGGCAGGGTAACGTCGAAAACGAAGCGGTGGACAAACACGCCTTTCCCAACCTTCTTGGGCGCCCACTGCAATCCAGCCCCGACTATGAGGTCGGCCAATCCGCGCACTCTTGAAGAGGTACCATTCGCGAGTTGTAAATCGAGATCCACTAACGGCTGCAAAACTTCTCCAGCGAGCCATCCTCCGAGAACACGCTTCTTGCTTACGAAGGCTAAGTGCGTGGTGGTGCTGTAGGCTGTGACGCGGTTCCGCCCCGGAATCGTTTTGCCGTGGGAGTCCTTGAGCTCACTCGCGAAGTAAAGGTCGGGGAACTCCTGCAGGAGCCAACCCGGACCACCAAACCCATCTTCAAAATTCGTGTCGCCCAGATTCACGGCCGGTAGCTGAACCTGAGCAAGACCGAGGCTCGGTGTAGCTAACACACCAAATGCCACCACGATCAACAGAACAAGTGTCCGTACCGCTAGTGCAACGCCCCGAATCATTCTGCGGTGATTCTCTTCGTTGTGCTTTTTCTTGGTCATAAACCACTACGAAACCGGTGAATCGAACCGCTATCTCTTGATCGCAGCGCTCAGGTTGTTGAACACACCGAGTTGCCCTAAAAGGATCGGCACCGCAACGTAGCAGTGGAAAGAAACCACTTTGCCGTCCTTCAGGTGAAAGACGTCACAGCACGGGGCGTGGATCTCCTTGGTCGTCGGCGGAATGAAGCCTTCACCAATCGGCAGATTTCCCTCATGCGTGCCGTTCAACGAAAGCTCCACGACAACGACATCGTCGTTGAAATACATGCTGTAAAGCTCGCGGTGCATGTCCGGGAAAGCAGAAGCGTAGACGTCAACGACGGTGCCGAGGTCCTTTCCGTAATATTTCTTTCCTGCAGCCACGTCATAGAAGTAACCCTCGTCCGCGAAGAGCGACATGAACTTTGGTGTGTCTTTGGCCGCCGCTTCGGCTGACGCGTAGAGTTCACGAATGACTCCGTCGTTTGTTTTTTCTTCAGGTGTCTTCGGTTGATTCATTGGTTTCTCCTGTAAAGGTTTTCTCGCGCGGCGTTCACAGGAGCGTGCACGCCTCGTCAAACTCGATGCGCGGATTGCGCGGGTCGAGCGCCGCCGTATCTCCATAGCCGAGGTTGCAGAGGAAGTTTGACTTGATGCGCCCGGCTGGCATTTCGTCGTTTTCACCCTTTCCTGCGGCGGGAGCGGGAAAGAACTCCGCGTCGACCTTGGCGTTGTCGAAGCCGGACATCGGGCCACAGTCCAGCCCGACGGACCGCGCAGCCAGGATGAGGTACGCGCCCTGAAGCGTGCCGTTGCGGAAGGCGGTGATGTTGGCCAAATCGGGGGAGTTGGCGAAGAAGTCGCGCATACCCGGGTTGTGCGGGAACAGCACCGGCAGCTTCTCGTAGAAGAGCTCGTCGTACGCAACGATCGCGGTGACGGGCGCAGTCATTGTTTTCTCCACGTTGCCCGGCATGAGCGCTGGGCGCAACCGCTCCTTAGCCTCCGGTGTGCGAAGGAAGACCACGCGCATGGGCAACCCGTTGGCGCTGGTCGGTCCCCACTTCACCAGGTCGTAGAGTTGTCGCAAGGTTTCATCGCTCACGGCTTTCTTCAGCCAGGCGTTGTGCGTTCGTGCCTGACGGAAGAGGATGTCGAAGGCTTCATTGTTCAGTGGTTGCCTCATTCCGTGTCCTCTTCTGTCTTCGGGAGCCCGAAGCGACGGCTCCTCTAGCAAGATCTCAGCGCCTTCTTCCAAACTTTTCTCGTATCTGAGCGTTGGGCGAGATTTATGCCAAACGCTAACCTATTGAAAAAAAAGGATTAGGAGAAATTACACCTGGAAGTGGGGCGAGCAAGAGGGTGGAAATGGTGAGAAATCTGGTGAATCTGGTGAATTTGGTGATTTGCGGATGGGTCTTAGCGGAACTTGAACTGCTTTTTGTCGATCTTTAAGGCCTTGATTCTGTGGTCGAGAGTTGATGGTGGAATTCCAAGCTTCGTCGCGGCCCCGGAAAGTCCAGAAACCCGTCCTCTCGTCTCGGCCAGCGCCGCCTCTATGATCTCGCGTTCGCTGCGGGGCTCAACGGGACCTTGGGATTCTATCGATGCTTCAATCCCTGATGCCGGTGGGAACGTCTCTGTTGAAAGCCAGGATTCGTCAACTGAAAACTCTCCGCCGGCACTGAGGATCACGGACCTCTCGATGATGTTCTGTAACTCTCGGATGTTCCCAGGCCAGTCGTAAGACTGCAACAGAGCCAGCACCCTCTTGTCGATCGAGCGGATGTTCTTACCCGCGCGCTTCGCGT
>Ga0207689_10001309_pt1 | contig 24002 bp, 19 predicted proteins | sample KBSMisM52_FD_184312 | JGI IMG/M metagenome (GOLD analysis project Ga0207689, IMG submission 184312) | Miscanthus rhizosphere microbial communities from Kellogg Biological Station, Michigan, USA - KBS Miscanthus M5-2 (SPAdes) (version 2) | ecosystem: Host-associated > Plants > Roots >... | reverse complement strand
TGCACGTCGGCCACGCCCGGCACCTCGCGCAGCTGCGGCTCCAGCGTCAGCGGCGCGCGCTTGAGCTGCGCGAAGAGGTCGGCGAAGCGGCCCTCCGCATAGAACGCATCGCGCGCGGCCGCCAGCGAGTCCACCGCCGACAGGCTGGTCACGAAGCCCGCGATGCCGGCCGCGACGACGAGCGCGATCGTCAGCGCCTGGCTCCACATCAGCCGCAGGTCGCGCAGCAGCTTGCGGTCGAGCGCCTTCACCAGGCGAGCTCCGAGGGCGAGAGCTTGTGCGAGTTGCTCTCGACGCGCTGGATCGTGCCGTCACCGAGATAGACGACGCGATCGGCCATGGCGGCGATCGCCGCGTTGTGCGTGATCACGATCGCGGTCGTGCCGAGCTCGCTGTTGATGCGCGCGATGACCTCGAGCACGAGCTTGCCGGTCTGGTAGTCGAGCGCGCCCGTCGGCTCGTCGCAGAGGAGCACGGCCGGCCGCTTGACGATCGCGCGTGCGATCGCCACGCGTTGCTGCTCCCCTCCCGAAAGCTGGGCCGGAAAGTGATCGCGCCGCGGCGTCAGCCCGACACGATCGACCGCTTCGTCGACCGGCATCGCCCCCTCGACGATGTCGGTCACCAGTGCGACGTTCTCGCGCACCGTCAGGCTCGGGATCAGGTTGTAGAACTGGAACACGAAGCCGACGTGGCGGCGTCGGTACTCGGTGAGCTCGGCTTCGCTTGCGGCGCTGAGGTCGTGGCCGTCGAAGACGACCTGGCCTGTGCTCGGCACGTCGAGCCCGCCCAGAATGTTGAGAAGGGTCGACTTGCCGCTGCCCGACGGGCCGAGCAGGACGATGAACTCGCCGCGCCCGACCTCCAGATTCACGTCATGCAGGGCGCGGACCTCGACCTCGCCGGTGCGGTAGGTCTTGCCGAGGTTGCGGGCGATAAAGACGATCTCACCGGGCCCGTCGGCTTTCATGACGGTGTTCCCGGTGATCACGGCACCTTCACCGCTCGTGGACGTAGCGTCCAGGGGCAGCATCGAGAGGCCTCAGGCCGCGAGCGCGCGACCCCATCGACGGCGGCGCGACCCGCCGGCTGGAGTGGTCCTGCAGCCAATGGCGCCACGCCGTCCACCACGTGTCCGCGACGGAGTGCGTGGCCTGAAGCCACTCATCGGGAGTCAGCAGACGGTCGCCGTGGTGCCAGGTGCGCATGCGGTAGCTCGACTTGGCTTGGCCCGGCGGGTTGACGATGCCGACGTTGTGCCCGCCCGCGGTGAGCACGAAGGTCTGCTCGGCATCGGTCAGCGCCTGCAGCTTGAAGACGGAGCGCCAGGGAGCGACGTGGTCCTGTACCGTGCCGACGTTGAAGATCGGCACTCGGATGTCGTTCAGGTTCACGGGCTCACCGTCGACACTCCACTCGCCGCGAGCCAGCGCGTTCTCGAGGAACATGCCGCGCAGATATTCGGAATGCATGCGCTCGGGCAGACGCGTGCCGTCCGCGTTCCAGGCCATGAGGTCGCTCATCGGGCGGGCCTCGCCGAGCAGCTGGCGGTTCACCCGGTAGGACCAGATCAGGTCGTTCGAGCGCAGCATCTGGAAGGTGCTCTGCATCTGCTTCTTGTCCAGATAGCCTCGCCGGGCCATCAGGTTCTCGAGAAAGGCCACCTGACTTTCGTCGATGAACAGCCCCAACTCCCCCGGTGTCGTGAAGTCGGTCTGGGCGGCCAGCAGCGTCAAGGTTGCCAGCCGCTTCTCGCCGCGGCGACCGATCGCTGCGGCGGCGATGGACAGCAGGGTTCCGCCGAGGCAGTAGCCCGTGGCGTGCACACGCGCGCGCGGGACGATGCGGCCGATCGCATCGAGCGCCGCCTCGACGCCGAGCTTCTCGTAGTCGTTCATGCCAAGGTCGCGTTCGTCGCCGGTCGGGTTCTTCCACGAGATTGCGAAGACCGTGAATCCGTGGTCTACGAGGTGGCGGATGAGCGAGTTGCCCGGGGAAAGATCGAGCACGTAGTACTTCATGATCCAGGCCGGGACGATGAGCACCGGTTCCGCCTGGACCTGCCGGGTTGTCGGCGCGTACTGGATCAGCTCCATCAGTCGATTGCGCAGGACGACGCGGCCCGGAGTGACGGCGACATCGCGCCCGACCTGAAACGCTTCCGCGCCGGGCGGCGGCAGGTCGGCCGTATCGGCCGAGAGGTCGCGGAGCACCTCGGTCGCGCCGCGCACAAGGTTTAGCCCGGACTCCGCGAACGTGCGCTGCTGCACGACAGGATTGGTCGAGACGAAATTGGACGGCGCGAGCATGTCGAGCCACTGTCGGGCCGCGAAGCTAACCATCTCCTCGTGGTGGCGCGCGACGCCAGGAACATCTTCGGTCGCTCGTTGCCACCACTGCTCCTGAAGCAGGAAGCGCTGGGCGAGTTGACGGTACGGTGGAAGCTGCCATGCCGGGTCGGCGAAGCGCTTGTCCTGCGGCAGGGGATGAACCGCTACGCCGTCGGCCGCGGCCTTCCATGCGAGCAACGACTGTTCGAGGGCGAAATGCGCGAGCTCGAGCTGTTTTGCCGGCGAAGAAGCCAAGTGGACCGCCCAGTCGAGGCCCGCCCCGAGAGCGGTTGCCGGCGCGACCGCAATGCTAGGCCACAGACCCCAGGGCACCAGCTGCCGTTCTGCGCTCTGGAAAATGCGAAAGGTCTCGGACGGCCCGCTCGGAGCCGAGAGCCACGGGCTTGCCGCGCGCTCGCGCGAGCCGGGGCGCTCGCGCGAGCCGGGGCGCTCGCGTGGCGCGAGGGGCAAAGGGAGCGGTGCGACCTCCTCGAGCTCGTTGCGGCGGGTGAGTCGGCGACTGCGCGAACCGTGACTGACGGTCGCCGGTTCGGAGTGGTTCATGCAGGCTCGCTCCCTCCGCGTGCGGGCGGTCTCAGGCGAGGTACTTGCCGCCGTTGATCGACAGCGTGGTCCCGCTGATGAAGCCCGCGTCCTCAGCGACGAGGAACACCACGCCGCGCGCGATTTCCGCCGGGGTGGCCAGCCTGCCCGCGGGAACGGACTTGAGGATCTGCTCGAGGACTTCGGCCCGGACCGCGCTCACCATCGCCGTGTCCGCATAGCCGGGTGCGACGACGTTCGCCGTGATGTTCCGAGAAGCGCCTTCGAGTGCGAGCGACTTGGTGAAGCCGATCATCCCGGCCTTCGCTGCGGCGTAATTGGTCTGGCCGGTCTGGCCCGACTGGCCGTTCACCGAGCCGATATTGACGATGCGCCCGAACCGGCGTTCGCGCATGCCCTCGATGACGGTCCGGCACATGTTGAAGCAGCCGCCGAGGTCGACGTCGATCACCTCGCGCCATTGCGCGGCGCTCATCTTGTGGAGCATCGCGTCGCGCGTGATGCCGGCGTTGTTCACCAGGATCTCGACCGGCCCGAGAGCCGCTTGCACCCGCTCCACGCCTTCCTGGCACGCCGCAAGCTCGGCGACGTTCCAGGCGAAGACGGGTATTCCCGTGCGCGTTGAAAAGGCATCGGCCAGAGCGTGCTGGCTCGCGTAGTTGGCAGCGACTCGATAGCCGGCGGCGAGCAGCGCTTCGCAGATCGCCGCGCCGATTCCCTCGGTGCCGCCGGTCACCAAGGCCAACCGAACGCTCTTTGTTTGGGCTTCGCTCATGGTTCGTGCCTATCGATTCGCGATGCAGACGTGCACCACAACTGCACGTTTCACGATAAGACCGCTCCCACGGCACGAATTGATCTTCGTCAATTCGTAGATCGGCGCCAATTCCACTCCAGGCCAGAAGTGTTGAATGACCCGGCGAACCTGACTCGGCCCCAGTTTTCGTTACTTGGCGTCTTTGGCGTGATCGTGCTTCGTCTTGTCCTTCTTGGTCGAAGCAGAAGCGACTGGAGCGCAACCCGCGGACTTGGAAGCATTGGCCGGGTTCCCCTTTTCGGTAGCGTGGCTGTGCTTGGCCATGGGCTGAGCACAGTCATGCGGCATCGAAGCGCTTCCGCTTGCGGGCGCTACGGCAGCGGACTGTGCCTGCGCGACGCCCACAAAGGCGAAAGAGGCGATAAGAAGTGAGGCAGGAGGAGGAACATCTTCATGGCCGTGAACCCTGTTGAGTGAGCGCGAATCGCGCGCCGATTGATGGCGCAAGACGAGCGTAGAGCTGGGGAGGCTCTGACCTCTTGCGTTGCATCAAGTTGATTCGAAGCGGAACTACACAGCCGCTCGCGCCCGCGCTGGAAACTCACCCCGCGCAAAGCAAACTATTGGAGGCACACGATGTCGAACGGCTGGACACCGGAGCGCAGGGCGCGCCAGGCGGAACTAGTACGAAGTTGGCGGCCGTGGGAGCGGTCAACCGGTCCAAGGAGCGCGACCGGTAAGGTGCTCGTAGCGCGCAATCCATGGAAAGGCGGAATCAGGGCGCTGCTCCGGGAGCTTTCGTGGGAACTGAGAAAGCAGCAGGAAGCGCTCGATGGGCAGAAACAGAGTCCGGCTCGCCGCGTCAGATGAGCGCTTCCATTGCCTCCACCAGCCGAGAGTTGACGTCAAAACGTCATCCATGCCCAAACGAGTTCAGGAGAGCAAGTGTGGTTTGAGTCCTCATTGCCTGCTACGCAACTCGCTGACGAGCTTCGGGGCTTCCGCATTGGAAGGTCTAGGGAAGGTCTGAACAAGTCCACCGATCGTGCCGCGAACTCGTTGAGGTGACCAACGAGGAGGAGCAATGGGCCAGATCAGTTTTTCGGACGCGGAGTACGCGGGCAAGCGCAAGAAGACCCGGCGCGAGGTGTTCCTGGAAGAGATGGAGCAGGTGGTGCCGTGGAAGGCGCTGCTTCGGCTGATCGATCCGCACTACCCGACAGCCGGCCGCGGCCGCAGGCCGTACCCGCTCGAGTCGATGCTGCGCGTGCACCTGATGCAGAACTGGTTTGCGCTGAGCGACCCGGCGATGGAAGAGGCGCTCTACGAGATCGCCTCGCTGCGCGCCTTCGCGCGGCTGAGCCTGGGCGAGCCGATCCCCGACGAGACGACCATCCTGAACTTCCGTCATTTGCTGGAAGCCAACGACCTGGCCGAGGACATCCTCAAGGCGGTCAACGCGCACCTGGCGAAGAAGGGCCTCTTGCTCAAGCGCGGCAGCATCGTGGATGCCACGATCATCGCTGCGCCGAGCTCGACCAAGAACGCCGAAGGCGAGCGCGACCCGGAGATGCACCAGACCAAGAAGGGCAACCAGTGGCACTTCGGCATGAAGGCGCACATTGCGGTCGACGCCGACAGCGGCCTGGTGCACACCGTCACCACGACGGCGGCCAACGAGGCCGACGTCGAGCAGATTGCCGACCTGCTGCATGGCAAGGAGCGGCACGTATGGGCCGACTCGGGCTATCGGGGAGCCCAGAGCCGCGTGGACCGGCTAGCGCTGAAATGGCACATCGCCGCGCGACCGAGCGACATCGCCAAGATGCCCGAAGGCAAGGCCAAGGCGCGACTGCAGAAACAAGAGCATCGCAAGGCGAGCGTGCGCGCCAAGGTCGAGCATCCCTTCCGGGTGATCAAGCGCCAGTTCGGGCTGGCGAAAGTGCGGTTCCGCGGGCTGGCCAAGAACACGGCGCACGTGATCACGTTGTTCGCGCTGTCGAACTTGTGGATGGCGCGAAGGCCGTTAATGACAATGGCGGCAGCAATCCGTCCGCGAAGCGCATGAGACTAGCGAAAAGCGGCGCAAGCGACTCGAAACGCGAGGACCCGTCAGCATTGAAGCCACCGACGCGAGACGAAAGGCCAAACGCGCTCACCCTCGCACGTTGTTCAGACCTTCCCTAGGCCGGTTCCGCGCTTCAGAAAGACGTCAATGACCGCGACGTCGCACGCCTGTGTCCGCTCGTCCATCCAGCGACAGGCCTCATCCTCCGCTTGAGCGGTTCCGACCACCTTAGCCTGTGCGAGCTCCTCGAGGGCGCTGCTCAGCTCCTCGGCGATCCGGGCGTGGTCTTCGACCAACAGGATGCGAAGCACGATCTCACGCTCGCCAAAGGCTTCCTTCTTGTGGTGACCACAAGGTACGTGCGGCAGGGTCTGGACCGTGTCCGACAACCGAGGCATTTCTGGTCAGAAGGCGCTGACGAAGCGCTGCACGCCGTGCGATCATGTGGCGTGGACGTCGACACTCGCGACACCGATCGCCGCCGCGCAGCCCTGGACGCCTTTGGTCCCGATCCGTTCGCGGCCACTGCGTTCGAGGACCTCACTCGCGCGGCGGCGAGTCTCCTGGGAGCGCCGATGGCGGCGATTTCCGTGCTCACTCGCGCGGGCGGACACTTCAAGGCAGCGATCGGCGTTGCGGGAGGCAAGCGCTCGTCGGATGCCTTCGCGACGTGGGCGCTTTCCGCCCCGACGAAGGCTCTAGTGGTGGAGGATGTCGCGAAGGACCCTGAGATTCAAAAGGCGCTCTCGGAAGCAGGACTGACGAGCATTCGTTCTTTCGCAGCCGTTCCGCTGACCCTTTCATCTGGCGAGGCGATCGGCGCTCTTTGCGTGATGGGCGACTCCCCACGCAAGGTGTCCCGCGCCGCCCTGAAAAAGCTGAAGTTTTTGGGCGACCAAGTGATTCATACGCTCGAGGAACGCCAGCGGTCCGGATTGCGGCAGAACGCTGGCCGGCCCGACCTCTCGTCACCTTCCCGGTGACCTACTGAACGCCAGCGCGCCCGCGGGAAGGCGTGAACGGGACGTTCAAGTCCCCACTCGCCACCCCACCCAGCCGCAGCGCGGACCTTCGCCAAAGGCCGGCTCCTGGCCGCAGATGCGATCCTCTGCCCTGTACGGTCAGTCAGGCACCACGTTCGATCAGTCGACATAACCTGCGCGAATCCGTGCGGATCGAACCGGTCCTGTAGGATCGATTCCATGAGCTCGCCGCAGCTGCGACGCCAGGATCGTGTGCTCGGCGAGTCCGATACACGCGACCTCATTGCGCAGGCGTATTGCGGGCGCTTGGCGACGGTCGGCTCCGACGGCTGGCCTTACGTCGTGCCGCTTTTGCACGTCTATTCCGGCGACGAGATCTGGCTTCACAACACGGCAGCGCGCGGCCACCTGCGCACAAACGTCGAGAGCGACCCGCGCGCGTGCTTCGAAGTCGACGAGCCGGTGAAGGTGTTCGACTACGGACGCTTCGAGTGCGACACGGGTCTTGCCTACCGAAGCGCAATCGCCTACGGGCGCATCCGCGTCGTCGACGACCAGGCGGCGAAGATCTGTTTCTTCGACGCACTGCTCGCGAAATACGGCACCGGTGTTGCGGGGCGACCGAAAAGCTTCTATCCGCGGCTCGACGACGTCACCGTTTACGCACTCACCGTCGAACGCGTGACCGGCAAGTACTGTCCACTCCCGCCTGCCGCCGAGCAGTGGCCGGCGCTGGATCGGACCAAATCGCCTCACGCACTTCCGTAACCGCCGCAACCGGGGGCAGCGGGATGGGCGTGCCACTTACACCCGGCGGACCTTCAGCGAGCAAAGAGCCGACCGGCGCGATCAGGTCCCGACGAACTGCGGGGCTTCGCGCGCTAGGTCGAGCCAGTCGTCTGGCGATTCAGAATGCACCTCGAGCCACTCGCGCATCGGGCGGCCGCGGTTCGCGTCGAAGCGCTCGCCCGCGCCAAGCGCTGTGCACGACAAAGATGCGCATCGCAGCAGCTCGTAAGATCTTCTCGCCTGTTATCTCGCCCTCATGCTCACATCCTCAGCTTGAATGGGCATTTCACATCCGGCCGTACAGCCCGTTCGCAGGGTCGGAAACTCAAATTCGTGGAGAAAGGCGCCAAGCACGCCGCGGTCGGAAGTCGATACGCATTGCCCACTCCGATAACGCAAGTGCGCGCGCTTGGCGCGAGCGCCTACCTCGTGCTGGTCCGCCGCCCCCAAGCGCAAAGGTGCGCGCGGGAGAATGGCGAGTTCAGCACCACGGGCGTCGGCCGACGCTGCAGGGCAACCTGCGGAAGAAATACACTGACCGCTCCATGCCAAACGCGATCGAAAGTGCGATTCGTTCCGTCGTCACCAAGGGCATCTATCTGCTCGCCGACTTCAATCGCGTGCGTCTCGGCTGGGACAAGACGCCGCATCCGTACCTGACCGGCATCCACCGCCCCATGTCGGACGAGAAGACCTTGACGGAGCTCGCGGTCACAGGGCTCATACCGAAGTCCCTCGATGGCCGCTACTTGCGCATCGGGCCGAACCCGATCAAACCCAATGCTGCCGGCCACCACTGGTTCGTCGGAGACGGCATGGTGCACGGCATCGCCCTCGAGAACGGTCGTGCAATCTGGTACCGCAATCGTTGGATCCGCTCGAGCGCCGTCAGCGCGGCGCAGCGCAAGCCACCCGCGCCGGGGCCACGTCACGGCGCCAACGACACCGTGAACACCAATGTCGTGGGTATCGGGGGCCGCACCTGGGCGCTTGTCGAGGCAGGTGCGTACCCGGTCGAACTCGACCAGACGTTCGAGTCGCAGCGCTACAACCCGTTCGACGACACCCTCGCCGGCTCGTTCACAGCGCATCCGCACCAGGATCCGAAGACCGGCGAGTACCTGGCGATCGCCTACGAGGCCACTGAGCCGAACGAGGTTCGCCACATCGTGCTGTCGGCTGAGGGCAGGGTGCTGCGGGAGACCCCGATACCGGTCGAGCACGGCCCCTCGATCCACGACTGCGGCTTCACCGCCCGATACGTCGTCATCCTCGACCTGCCAGTGACGTTCTCGATGCGCTCGCTGATCGGCGGCCACCGCTTTCCGTACAAGTGGAACCCGAAGCACAGGGCCCGGGTCGGATTGCTGCCGCGCGGCGGAGACGCGTCCGCCGTCATCTGGTGCGATGTCGATCCTGTCTACGCCTTTCATGTGGCGAACGCGTTCGACGCGCCGGACGGAACCGTGGTCCTGGATGTCGTCGCCTACGAATCGATGTTCAACGGGAACCTGCGCGGACCGAGCGGGAAGGGCGCCCTGGAACGATGGACGATCGATCCGGTCGCGAAGTCGGTCAAGCGCAAGGTGATCGACGCCCAGCCGCAGGAGTTTCCGCGGGCTGACGAGCGCCGCCTTGGTCAGCCTTATCGTTACCTCTATGCCAGCGCGTCGGCCAGTGCAGATGAAGTGCCTGCCGGCAGCAAGCTTGTGAAGCACGACATGGAGGGCGCGACTCGGCAGGTGCACGACTTTGGTCCCGACCGCTATCCCGGTGAGTTCGTCTTTGTGCCGGCGCCGGCCGGTTCGGCTGAAGATGAAGGCTGGCTGATGGGCTTCGTGGTCGACAGTGAACACGAGACGACGGACCTCGTCATCCTCGACGCGCGAGACTTCGAAGGGGAGCCAGTTGCCGCAGTCCACCTGCCGCACCGCGTGCCGCCGGGATTCCACGGCAACTGGGTACCGAATTGATGCGTCACCGAAAACGCCGCACCTGCGGTGAGTTCGTACCGGGCATCGCTCGCATCGTTCATTGAATTCCGCTCGCACGGCGAAGTGCACAACCCTGCATACGACTTCAACGATGCGCATTGCCGCTTCGGGGGGCCTCGTTCTTCGCCAGGCTGGTCGAGACACGGCTCGCCGCCTAAGAGTCCGCCGGTAGCTTGGCCGCTTGACCTGCGCAGCGCAGCCGAAGTCTGACGTTCTAGTTGGCTCTTGCCGGGGCGAATCTCGCGGCAAGATCGATTGTGTGAAGTGACCTTCAACCGCTGACAGCGAAGAGTTGCACCAGTCGGGGCCAACTCGGTCTTCGCAGTGGCGTGCCTAGCTTTTCTCTAGTGCTCGGGAGCGCCGTCAAGGGTGGACTGTCGCGTGCCCTTCGGCCTGCTGTGAGGTCGTCCGCAACGCGCCGCCCGGTTCCCAGCTGCCGGCGTAGTCCCGCTGAAGTAGTGGCGGCGGCCCCTGCCGAAGCTCCCGCGCAGCAGGGGCCGTGCAAGGCGTGGAGGAGTTGCACTCGGGCGTGGGCTCCGGCGGACCGTTCGCCTCCGGCTCTTCGGGCCCTCCCCAGCGGAAGCCGATGCCAAAGCCGGTGCTTGCACGCCGACCGTCCAGTCGTGTGCGTAGTGCTGATGGCGTGACTGTCCGCCCATAACGTGTCGCGCCCCAAGCTGGCACGCGGCCTGCCGAGACCTGCAAAACCCTGAAAGGATTGGCGATGGACACCACCGGAAATTTCCCCAAAGCGGGCGGCGCGGCAGCAGACAAGGCCGCGGGGGCCGTGAAGGATGGGATTAGTACCGCCCAGCAAGGGCTGGTCCAGGCAGCGAGTGCGGCCGCGGGCAAAGTCGATCAGTGGCGCGACGAGGCCGCACCGGCCCTGGAAAAGGCTTCTGCAAAGGCGCAAGAGGTCGGCCAGAAGGGGATGGACGCCTTGGCAGATGCGTCGATGCAGCTACGAGAGCGAGCCTTGGAGGCCTCGGACGCGGCCGTCGCCTATGCCAAGGACGAGCCGATGAAGGCCCTGCTCATCGCGGCGGCTGCCGGTGCACTCCTGATGGGCCTTCTGAGCCTCATGGTGCGGTCGGACGACTAGCTCTGGACGGAATGAGCCATCCCTCCGCACAAGATTGGACCGAGCTCGCGCGCGAAGCGCTGAACTTTGTGAGAAGGGTGCCTTGATCTATAGCCGACGCACATGGGCGTTAGCACGGTGTGTCGGACGCAGCTCGACCGAATGAGCGGGCCCTTTACTATTTACTCACCATGCCCGAATCACGTGACAGCATCGAAGATATCTGGGGCGACCGCACATCCTATATAGGCGAAGGCTTTTGGCCGGAACGCCGCGATGAGCGCATCAGCGAGAAGCCAGACCGATGGGTGCAGTCGGCGTGCGTGCTTTGCTCCAACGGCTGCGGTTGCGACATTGGCGTCAAGGATGGCCGCATTGTGGGCGTACGCGGCCGCACAGAGGACAACACCAACCGCGGCAGGCTCGGCCCCAAAGGTCTGCATGGCTGGGAGGCGAACAACAGCCAAGATAGGTTAACGACGCCGCTCATCCGTCGTAACGGGAACCTGTCGCCTGCTAGCTGGGACGAGGCCATGGAGTTGATCGTCGAGCGCGCAAAGACGACGCGCGATCAACACACCGCAAGCGCGATAGGCTTTTACACCAGCGGGCAACTGTTCCTGGAGGAGTACTACACGCTTGGGGTGATCGGCAAGGCAGGCCTCGGCACGCCTCACATGGACGGCAACACGCGGCTTTGCACGGCCACCGCCGCAGCGGCACTGAAGGAAAGCTTCGGCGCCGATGGGCAGCCCGGCAGCTACTGGGACATCGACGAGACCGACTGCATCTTCATGGTCGGGCACAACATGTCGAGCACCGACACCGTGCTCTGGTCTCGGGTGCTCGACCGGCGTCGCGGGCCGAACCCTCCGAAGCTGATCGTCGTCGACCCGCGCGAAACGATGACGGCGCGCGAGGCCGACCTGCATCTGAGACCGAAACTCGGCACGAACGTCGCCCTGCTCAACGGCCTGCTCAACCTCGTGCTCGAAGAAGGCTACTTCGATGGTGCGTTCATTGAGAACCACACGATCGGTTCAGCGAAGCTTCAGGAGATCGTCTCCAAGTACCCGCCTGAACGCGTCGAGACGATTACCGGGGTGCCCGCAGCCGACCTGCGCGACGCGGCGCGCATCATCGGCAAGTCGCGAGGACTCCTGAGCACGTGCCTTCAGGGCGTCTACCAGTCGAGCCAGGCGACCGCAGCTGCCGTGCAGATCAACAATCTCAACCTGCTGCTCGGGCGGATCGGCCGACCCGGCTGCGGGATTCTGCAGATGAACGGGCAGCCGACTTCTCAGAACACGCGCGAGTGCGGCGCCGACGGCGATCTGCCCGGCTTTCGCAACTGGGAGAACGAGGAGCACATCCAGGAGCTGGCCGACCTCTGGAACGTGGACCGGGGAATCATCCCGCACTAGGCGCCGCCGACCCACGCGATGCAGATCTTCCGCTACTGCGAAACAGGGTCCATCCGTTTCCTGTGGATCCACGCGACCAACCCTGCGGTGTCCCTGCCAAACCTCGACCGCGTGCGCTCGATCCTGGGCCGACCCGGCCTGTTCCTGGTGGTGCAGGATGCCTTCATGACAGAGACGACCGAGTTCGCCGACGTCGTGCTGCCCGCTGCGATCTGGGGCGAGAAGACCGGGACGTTCACCAACGTCGATCGCACGGTCCACATCAGCTACAAGGCCGTGGAACCCCCTGGAGAAGCTCGCTCGGACTTCGACATCTTCCGCGACTTTGCCGAGCGGATGGACTTCCGCGACAAGGACGGGGCGCCGTTGATCAAGTGGCGCACTCCCGAGGAGTGCTTTGAGGCGTGGAAGGCCTGCACGCGCGGGCGGCCCTGCGACTACACGGGCCTGAGCTACGCCAAGCTCACCGGTGGCTCCGGAATCCAGTGGCCTTGCAACGAGGAAGCGCCTGATGGCTCGCGCCGTGTCTACACCGATCTCGTCTTTCCCACGGCCGACACCGAGTGCGAGAGCTTCGGTCACGACCTTCTCACCGGGGCACCCGTGGAACCCACGAAGTACAAGGCGCAGCGAGCTGATGGTCGAGCTTGGCTGAAAGCTGCCGAGTACGTCCCTCCGGCCGAGCAGCCTGACGAGAAGTACCCGTTCTTCCTGACCACGGGCCGCTTGGTCTTCCACTTTCACACACGCACGAAGACGGGACGGTCGCCGGCACTCAATGCCCCGGCCCGGGACGAGAAAATCGAGCTCTGCTCGGACGACGCGGTAGAGCTCGGCGTTGGGGAAGGCGACTGGCTGCGCATCACCTCGCGCCGCGGCAAGCTGGACGCGCAGGTCCGAATCGGCAAGGTTGCCCCGCGCGAGCTCTTCCTGCCATTTCACTTCGGCTACTGGGACTCTCCCGGCCACGCGCGTGCTGCGAACGAACTGACCCTCTTCGAGTGGGATCCTGTAAGCAAGCAGCCGCACTACAAGTACGCCGCCGTCGCCCTCGAAAAGGTCGCGGGTCCGGAGGACCGCCAACCCGAACAGGTCCACGTCGACGCCACGGATCCCGACGCGGGCGATACCGGCATGACCCTGAAGCAGGCTGCCAAGCATGTCGCGAGCTCAGTGAAGCTGCTGGCTCCCGAGCGATCGCACGTGCGCGACTACGTGGGCCTCCTACAGCTGAGCGAGGAGCGCCTGGTGAAAGCGTTTGAACAGGTGCGCGACACGCATCTTCTGGAGCCGGACATCGCGACGACGTGCAAGCTATTCGAGACCTGGTCCAACGAATCAGCCGAACGGCTGGAGGCCTTCGTCAAGAAGTATGGGAAGCGCCGCGAGGGGGAGCCGGAGCGGCTCGACAAAGCGCTGCTCAAGCGCAGGTCGCCTAGCGGGTTCAACCTCGTGCGGGATCTGCACGATCTCTGGCTCTTGGCGAACGAGAGCCTCATCTCCGTGGACATTCTCGAGCAGGCCGGTCATGCGCTGCGCGACGACCAGCTGCTGGAGGTGCTCACGCACGTGCGCGAGAGCAACCAGCGGCAGGGTGACTGGCTCCGGAGCCGATTGCGACAAGCCGCACCGCAGGTTCTCGTAGTACCGTCCTAATCGGCGCCGACCCGGGGGCGGTGCTATTGGTGACCGGACCGGGCCGCCGCGCCCGGCGCGGCGGTCATTGCAGGGTGCTGTCGGAGCCCAACGGCGAACGACCTCAGCGACCGAAGTGTTCGTGCGCGCGGGGGCGGCTTTGTCCAGGGCAAACAGATCTTCCGCTTTGACCCCGACTGACAAGCCTGGGGGAGCGTGCTTAGCGCCATCCGAAAGCGGACCGTGGCGACGGTCTCGGTTCGGCCATGAGCCGACGGCCACCGGTTGACGGCGAATGCCGGCTTCAGGGCCACATGCGGCCGTGCGGCAAGCGGCGCTTTAGCGGTCATTCGGGCTCGGCCTTAGCAATCACTGGATTACCTGGTCGGCACGCGACAACACCGATTTCGGGATCGTCAGCTCCCGCTTGCGACCCCGGAATCGCTGCATTAGCATCTCCGCGCCAGTGTCGAGAGATCGAGGAGGACTTCGTGCCAATTTCAATCGCGACAGTTGATGGTGGACGGACAAGCGTTGACGAATCCGCACTCGACCAATTCGCGGCGTCAATCCGCGGAGAGCTGCTCAAGCCAGGTGATTCGAGATACAGCGAAAAGCCGGTCTACAACGCCATGCATGACCGGCGTCCCGCACTCATTGTTCGGTGCACAGGAACAGCTGACGTCGTCGATGCAATCAAGTTCGCCCGACAGCACAGTCTTCTCCTGGCCGTCCGCGGCGGCGGTCATTCTGTGGCCGGCCATTCGACCTGTGACAACGGGATCGTCATCGATCTCACGCGTATGCGCGGCGTTGAAGTCGATCCTGAGTCGCGCATCGCCCGAGTCCAGGGTGGCGCTCTGTGGGGCGACCTCGATCGCGAGACGCAGGCCTTTGGCCTCGTCGTGCCGGGTGGCGTCGTGTCGGAGACAGGTGTGGCCGGACTAACGCTGGGAGGCGGCGAAGGCTGGGTACGTCGGAAGTACGGGCTCACGATCGACAGTCTCTTGTCGGCCCGCGTCGTCTGCGCCGACGGCTCTGTCCGCACTGCCTCGGCAAAATCGGAAGAGGATTTGTTCTGGGCGCTACGCGGCGGCGGCGGAAACTTCGGCATTGTGACGTCGTTCGAGTTCCGCGCGCATCCGCTCGGTCCAATTGTGGCGTTTGCCGGCGTCTTCTATCGTGCTGCCGACGCGGCAAAGATTCTTCCGCGATGGCGCGACTACTGCCTGGATGCTCCCGACGAGGTGACGTCGGTGGCAGTGGCCATTACGATGCCAGCCGCGCCCACTCTGCCGCCGCCGATTCACAACCAGGCGTGCCTCGTCATCGGCGGGGTGTACGTAGGAGAAGCGGAGCAGGGCATGAAAGTGATGCAGCCGCTGCGCGAGCTGGGGACGCCGCTGGCCGACATCTCGCAGCCGATGCCGTTCCGCGCGGTGCAGACGGCGTTCGATCCGCTATTCCCGATGGGCAAGCTCCAGAGTTACTGGAAGGCCCAGAACCTCGCCTCCCTGCCGGACCGGGCGATCGAGATCATCGCGGCCAGGGCGAACCAGCGGCCGGCGCCTGTCACGCTAGTGGTCACCTTCCAGATGGGCGGAGCGATTAACCGCGTCGCCGCGACGGACACCGCCTATGCGGAGCGCTCTGCACTTTGGATGTCGTCGATTGACGGCAACTGGGAGAATCCCGCCGACAACGCGAAGAACATCGCCTGGGTGCGCGAGAGCTTCAATCAGATCGCGCCGTACTCCACCGGAACGACGTATACGAACTTTACCGGTCAAGCGGACGAGAGCGCGGTCGCCCTCGCGTCTACGGCATACGGTGCAAACATGGCGCGTCTGAGTATGATCAAGGCGAAATACGATCCGGACAACTTCTTTCGGTTGAATGCCAACGTCGCGCCGGCGGCGACCGCTCGGGGATAGCGGCGTAAGATCAACACGGTCCCGGGAATGGCGGTGCACAACCTTTAGCTCGGTTCGTCCTCCAAGGCCTCACGGAGGCTCACATGCCGCTTTACATCATCGAGCGCAACTTCGCTGAAAAGATAGACGTTAACGCCGAGGGCATTCTTGCTATAACGAAAATCAACGGCGAGGTCGGAGTGAACTGGCTGTTCTCCTTTCTTAGCGCCGACAAACGCAAGAGCTACTGCCTCTACGAAGCCAAGAATCCTGAAGCGATACGCGAGGCGGCGCGGCGGGCGAAGGTACCGGCCGACGTGATCGTCGAGGTGTCACAGGCGTTTGGAACCGATCCTCGCTCCGCGGTGACGGCATAGGAGTTTGGCGCGCCGCTCCATGATGGAGAGGGACGACGAGCGCGTCCGTGCGTCTTACCGCGACGACTACGAACGGCTGGTTGCCGTGAAGCGCCAGTTTGACCCCAACAACCTGTTTCGCGTCAACCAGAATATCCGCCCGCGTTGAGCGCTCGATTCGCGTGGGCTTGTCGATCACTTCTTGAGCAAGCCTTCGCGATTGGCAAATGCTGCCGCTTCCGTCCGGTTGGCGGTGTAGGTTTTCTGCAAAATGCTGCGCACATGGTTGGCCACGGTGTTCGGGCTGATCCCCAGCACTTGGGCGATTTCGCGGTTGTTGCGGCCAATCGCCATCAATCGCAGCACGCCGACTTCGCGCTCGCTCAAGCCGCAGGGATAAGCCGCCGGCGGCTCGGCGATGGCTTCAACCAGCGCGCTGATGCGAGGCGTCAATGCATTCATGCCCAGTGCGGTGCTCTCGGCTAGTGCGTCGGCGAGCAGCACCCTTGCCCGGTCCAGGTCACCGGCTTGCGCGCGCCGATGGAGCATCACTGCGTAGGCATAGCGGCTGTGCGCCAGCCAGACACGCGATTCGGACTTTTGGTCCATGACTAGGGCAGCCTCAAAGTGAGTCTGCGCGAGTTCCCAACGCTCCATTACAGTGTTAAGTTTGCCCAGCAGCCGGTCGACTGAGCCCAGGCAGGGGCCGCCCCAGTCGACGATCGGCGTGGTCCCGGCATAGTCCTTCAGCAGCTGATATAGCTGCGATGCACGAACGGCGTCCCCGAGGTAGACACAAACCTCGGCTGCCAAGATAACGATCGTTAGGGTTCCAGTGTCCCGCGGCGCGGTCGATGCCCGGCCCCACGGCAGGCTCTCAAATTGAGCTTGGCACTCTGCACGCATGTCGAGTTCGGCATACAGCAAGGCCAGCCCTGGCTGCCAGACCTGGCCTTTGGGCGTGGTGCGCACGAAGTGCTCCAACATGGGCAGCGCCTCGCGCAGTCGTCCCTGCTCGCGCCGAATGCAGAACATCTGCATGCCGTAAGCGGCAGCGGCCTGATTCTCGTCAAGTCGACGGCCGCTCTCAAGTGCCTGGGTGGCCCACGCTTCGGCCTCCGAGAAGCGGCCCTCGTTGATGGCCACAAGCGCCTTAGCGTGCCGGCACAGTGTTTGCACATACGGCAAACGAGTCTGTTTTGCGAGGCCCAGTCCCTGGTCGATCAATCGGCGCACGCCGGGCGCATCGCCCACACTGAGGAGGTTCGCCAGGAAGTAAGGCAACAAGTCCCCGACAGGTAGCGCCAGGCTCCGATCTTCGCCGAGGCTCCAAGCCTCCTTCGCCGCAGCTAAACACTGAGGCCGCAGATCGGGGTGCCAGAAACTGGCCGAGGTGATCGAAGCCAAGGCCAGGTAGAGGGCATTCGTGTCCCCAATCTGATGGGCCAAGGCGACCGCCCGAACGTGGGCGTCTTTCGCTTCATCGACACGGTCGCAGTAAAGGTAAGCCCGGCACAGCCGGGCCAACAGCTCGACTCGCATTGCGTCATCTGCGCGGTGCATTGCGATCGCCTCCGACAAGAGTTCGACCGCGGATTCGCCTGACCGGGCTGTCATGACATTGCCTTGTTCGAATCCCAGCGCGGCCTCAGCGAACGGCGCACCCAAAGCGTGATTGCGTGCCAGTTCGGCCGCTTCCTCATACGCCGTACATGCCGGTTCACCGTGCCCGAGCGAAAGTTCGACCTCGCCTAGGGCTAGTAGCAAGCCGCAGCGCTGGGCCACGTTCTTTGTAAAGTGCTGCTGTTGAAGGTGAAGTGACAGGCGATACAGGCGAACGGCTTCTTCAAATGCGAGCACGCGCGTAGCCTGCGCGGCGGCGCGAGTCGCATACTCGATCGCTTTTCCAGCTGCATCGCCTGACCCGGCTTCGCTGAAGTGGTAAGCCAGTTGTGACAGCGCGGTGGCGTCATCGGCGCCGCGGCGCTGTTCCAGCATTTCACCGATGCGCAAGTGCAGCCGGGCGCGGCGCAGGCCTAGCATCTCGTCGTACAACGTCTCTCGAATCAGGGCATGACTGAAGCGAACCTGTTGCGTGTGCGGCACCGCTTCGATCAAGTGCACCGCGAGCGCCTCCTCGAGCGCCATCAAGACGTCGTCTTCGGACTTATCGGCTTCGAGTTGCGCCAGGAGATCCAGCTCGAAAGTCCGTCCGATGCAGGCGGCGATGGCCAAAAGCCGGCCGGCAGACGCCGAAAGGCGATTCAAGCGCTTACCGATGACTTCGCGGACGCCGGTCGGAATTTTCGTCAGTAGGTGTAGGTCCTCGCCTGCCGAGCCGACCGGTTGGGATGCCCGTCCATCCACCATGAAACGCAGGGTCTCTTCAAGGAATAGGGGATGGCCTTCGGTGCGCGCGTGGATCGCGCTGGCGAAAGTGGCGCTTGCAATGCCGCCGCTCGCTGTCGCCATAAATTCTTCTGTCTCGCGGCTGCTCAACCCGGTCAATTCAAGCCTATGAAACGTCGGCGAGCGCGCAAGCTCCGCCAGCGTTTCAAACAACGGATGCTGGCGTGACAGCTCAGTATCGCGGTAGGTTCCCACCACCATCACAGCGCTGTCCTCGAGTTCGGCGGCCAGGAAGGCGAACAGTCGCAGAGACGTGGCGTCGGCCCAGTGCAGGTCCTCGAATATCAGCAACTGCGGCACGCGCTGCGCCGCGCGGTGCCAGAACGCCACAACTGCGTCGAACAGGCGGAAGCGCGACTGGGCAGCGTCACCTGCATCTGCGCCGACTTGCAGTGAGGGAAACTGCTCCGCCAGCTCCGGAACGATGCTTGCAATGTCGGCGAGCCCGGCGCCAAGAGTCTGGGCTACATCGGTATCGCCGCTGCGGAGATAGCCGCGGATCAGTTGCCGCCATGGCCAGTACGGGGGTGCCCCGGGCTCTTCGCGGCAGCGCCCCCACAGCACGGCCACGCCATCTTGTTCGGCTTGGGCGCCCAACTCTTGCGCGAGACGTGTCTTGCCTATGCCGCCGGAGCCAGCCAACAGAATGACCTGCCCGCGCCCCTGACGGGCTCTCGCCAGTGCCTTGGTCAGGTGCGTCAGTTCTTGACGGCGCCCGACGAACAGGCTCGACGAGCGTTGTGGGTGGCGTGGCGCTGCCGAAGCTGGTCGTATGGCTGGCCCGGCTGAGGTGGACGTGCTCGCTTGGGACACAGGGAGCGCTGCAGGGCCTTTGGAAGCCAGTCCCGTGGAGCCCCCGTTTGCGTCGCTGGACGCCGCGGTCGGACGGCTCTGAACTTTGAGCGCATAAACGCGAATCGGCCGTGGAATGTTCTTCAGCCGCTGCTCCCCCTGATCAACGAAGGTCGTGTGTATCCGGCCGCCGACGACACCGTGCACCGCATCAGAGACGGTGATGCCACCCGGTTCAGCAAGAGCCTGCAAGCGCGCCGCAACATTGATACCGTCGCCATAAACGCTTCTGTCCGGTTTTTCAATCACGTCGCCGAGATGCACGCCGATGCGAAACCGCATGCAGCGAGATTCGGACAAGGTTGCGGCCTGTGAGGCTAGGTCCTGCTGTATGGACAGCGACGCTTTAACCGCGTCTACGACCGCCTCGAAGACGGCCAGCACCGAATCTCCCGCCATGTCGACAATGCGTCCGTCGCAGGCCGCGACGTGCTCGCGAAACACGACGCGCGCAGCGTCTAGCGATTCGACGGCGGCCCGATCGTCGACACCCATGAGACGCGAATAGCCCACGGCGTCGGCTGCCAAGATGGCCAGGAGCCGATGACGAAGTCCGGCGTCACCCATGTCTCAACGTGATCGCGACAATGAATCGAGTAGCGATCTGCAGCGCGAAATCAGTGCATCTAAATCGACCATGCACGCGCCGTCAGCCGCAAGATGCGATGCGTTTAAGAGCGGATTCTGAACTTCCCGGAAGGTGAGATCTAGGCTGGCGCTTTCGGCGCCAGCCACCGGCGGGTAAGGTGCCCCCCGCCCCGCAGTGTGCTCATGCGCGGAGGGTGTCGGAACTACCTTCCTGCATCGTTGCGCTAACAAACCTGGACCTTGCGCGCGAACGTCTGCTCTAGTGGCGTATGGGCGTCCGCAATGGTGCATTGCTGCCGCTCGCCGTTCCGAAGTGATCGGCAGCAACGGGTCGACCGCTGCCTCTCCCACTTCCGATGGGCGCGGCGGAGAGCTGTCGTTGAGCGTTGGAGTGCCTTACAGCGGACGATCAAGTGCGCCCGCACCCGGCCAAGAATAGACATTCCAGCAGGTCTGCTCGGCGAACCTCGTCGGCTCCGCTACCTGATGATTTCGTCCGCCCGATAAAGGATCGAGTCTGGAACAGTGATTCCGAGTGCTTTGGCGGTCTGAAGGTTGACGACCAAGTCGTAGACGGTGGGCTGCTGAACGGGAAGGTTTTCGGGCCTTTCTCCCTTGAAAATGCGATCCACGAAAACGGCTGCGCGGCGGAAGAAATCGAGATATCGGGCTCCGTAGCAAATCAAACCTCCTGATTTGCAAAAGAGCGATTTGTTGTAGAGCGCCGGCAAGCGCTCTCTGGTGGCAAGTGCAGCGGTCTGATCCTGCTGTGCATCCAAACTGGTGCTCGGCAACATGAGGACTGCGCCGGGGCGTGTCGAGCCCAATCTGCGAAACACGGCGTCCAGTTCGTTCATGTTCCGCGCTTCGATCATGACGACCTTCATTCCGAGTGCCCGAGCGGCCGACTCGACGTGTGGAATCGCGCGCGCATGGAACGACTCGTTAGGATTCCACACGAACACGACGTTCGTGATTGAGGGCATCAGTTCCTTAAGAAGTTGCAACTGCTTCGCCGTCAGATCGAACGCAAGAGAGGTGGATCCCGTGACATTGCCTCCGGGACTTGACAGGCTTGCAACTAGGCCGCTGCCGACCGGATCGCCGACGATGGTCATCACGATCGGGATCAAGCTGGTCGTCCTCTTGGCGGCGGCGGTGGCAAGACCACCCTCGGCGACGATGACGTCTGGCCTTTTTTCAACCAACTCCACTGCGAGATTGGTGAACCGCGAGGAATCCCCCAGGGAATACCGTCCTTCAATGGCGATGTTGGTCCCCTCGACGTACCCGAGACCTCGAAGCGCATCGCGAAAGGCATCCCACTGAGGCCCGGGGGTGTCGCCGAGTATTCCGATCCTTCGAACCTGTCCGGCGCTTCTAGAAGGTCCAGCGGCCAGCGCGACCCCAAGTCCCAGCATCGCCCGTCGACGGACGCGTCCCAGGCGATCGAGGCACGACGCGTGTCCCTCGCTCTTCATACCGCTCCCATCTTCGTTACCGCCATTCAACTAGTGTGCCAAACGACGCTGAGCGAGCATAGGAAAGGCGACGCCCGCCAGCCGCGCTGCGCCGCCCTGTGGGGCCGAGGCTTACCCTGACACTCGACCTCCCTGATGCTTCGGTGGGCTGATCTCATGTCGCTGGACGACCCGTTTCAGACCCCGTACTCATCCGTCCGTACTTCCGCTTCGGGTCGACTGCTGGCTTCCTGATCCCGATTGCGTTGCCCCAAAACCTGCCGTTCGCGTGGTCACGCAGGGCTTTCGTGCGCGGCAAGTGCCTGGGTGAGCTCGCGGTTCATGACCTCCAGCGAAGTGCCAGTTGCCGGCAAGCGTTGGACGTTGCTACCGTCGATGAGCAGGAGCGTTGGGTAGGTCGTCGCCCCTATGTTGCGCGCCAGCGTGAAATCGGGTTGGGCCAGCTTCGAAGATTCGGCCGAGGCCAGCATCTGCTCCGTACGATCCGGATCCAAGCCACTTGCAGTCGCACTCCGGACGTAGGTCTCAGGTCCGAGAGCGAGCGTCCCTCGCCATAGAACGCCTGTTGGACCTGGTGGAAGAATTCGATACCGCCGCGTTCGTCCTGCGCTCGAAGCGCGGCCAAGCCTGCCGCTGCAGCGGCCGAATCCATCACGAAGTACAAGCTGCACAGGTATCCGCTGATCAGGGTAGGGGACCTCGACCAGCGAGCAGGCCGGGCAGGCTGCTACTGCGGGACACGAAGAACCGGAGCGATCACAAGCCGCTGCTCTCCAGGGAGGCGCTGCAGATCCCGAAGCGCAACTGTGCCGGTCGTAAAGCGGATGAACCCCTGTTCCAGATCGTCGACGCTAGGAAGACGTTCAGTTGAATCAACGAGAAGGCCGGAACTAAGGTGCAGACGCGTAATCGGACCGTGGCCCTTGCCGCGCGAGGCATGGACGATGCGGCGCTGTTGAGCGCCGGTGACGAGCAACTGCTGAAGGGACGGGGCGACTGCGTTCATGGCGGCATCCTTGTGAGGCTGGACGCAGCGTTAGGCGGACGCCACCCATCCGAGAAGCCTATATCTCTCGATGAAATCCATCGTGTCGTACGATGGATTCCTCCGCAGCGCCGAGGAACCCCACCATGCTCGACGGCGTCACGCTCGACCAGTTGCGCACCTTCATCGCTGCCGCGGAGCAAGGCAGCTTCTCGGCTGCCGGCCGCAAATTGCGACGCGCCCAATCGGTGGTCAGTCAAACACTCGCCAACCTCGAAGCGCAGCTGGGCGTCCGGCTATTCGAACGGCGCAATCGCTTTCCGGTGCTGACTACGGAAGGCGAGGTGCTCCTTCGTGAAGCACGCGCGGTAACCGACCACATGGACGCGTTCAAGGCGCATGCGCGATCCATCCGCGAGGGCCTCGAGCCGGAGCTGTCCGTCGTCGTGGACGTCATGTTTCCGATGGCGGCGCTCACGCAGGCGGTTGGCCATAGCCGCGAGCAGTTTCCGCATACGCCGCTGCGCCTGTACGTCGAGGCGCTGGGCGGCGTGGTCCAGCCGGTACTCGACGGCACCTGCAACATTGCCGTACTCGGCTCCTTGCCCTTGGTTCCCGAGGCGATGGTTGCCGAGCCCCTGGCCGACATCCCCATGGTCACTGTCGTCTCGCCCGCTCATGACCTGGCCCGCTATCGCGGATCGATCTCGCTCAAGGCCATGACCGAGCATGTGCAACTTGTTCTGACCGATCGAACGTCGCTATCAGAAGGACGCAATTTCGGGGTGCTGTCTCCGCTGGCTTGGCGCCTTGCCGACATGGGTGCCAAGCAGGCCTTTTTGCGTGCCGGCTTCGGTTGGGGCCACATGCCCGTGCACATCGTGCAGGAAGATATCGACCAAGGGCGCCTGGTTCGCATCAAGATCCAGGGCCAGCAGCGGCATATTGCTTACTTGCCGGTGCAGGTTGCATGGCGCAAGGACACGCCACCCGGTCCCGCGGGACAGGCATTCATTGCGCAGTTGCGCTCGGCAGCGGGTTGATATTCGAGAAGCCGGAGTCCGCCTTGGGTCCGATTGCGGACTTCGAGCTTCCCGGGCGGAACTTCTGCAGCCGCTGCCGAACTGCCTTTGACTACGAGGCTTCTATGATGGCGACGAACGGACTGCTATGAAGCAAAAGAAATCGAACTCGCTCCAACGCTCAACGGCATCTACTTGCCGCACGCAAAGACGCACACGTCTCGCTTCGTCCTCAGTGAACGGCTATGGGCTTGTTGCTGCCGGCAGGGCGGATGACAAGCGGGCGAGACGGCTTCTGGACTTCGATCCAGCTTCACTTCTTACAAGGTCGAAGTAACACGGCAACGCTCACTGGAGCCAAATGGCCCAGTGCCGGGCAATCGCCCGATGCTTGATTCGCATCGAGGCACCTCGGGAGGCGTCGGGACAACTGAATCTGGCCTGTCGCTAACGGCCGCTGACTAGATCTGGGCGCTGGGGCACGAGATCACTCGATCCTCTCTTCGAATGGTCACGGTCGCTTTTGTGAAAGCGACGCCTTTCACCACGACTTGGACAAGCGTGGCAAGAAGCCACGGACCTACGGACTATTCCAAACGAGGTCTGACGTTGGAGAGGAAACGGAGAGTGCTGTGAGAGGTGAGATTTGGTCCTGACACGCGAAAACCGGAGCGTATCGGGCTGCGATTTCGCATTATTCTTGGCTCCCCAAACCTGGGCTCAAACCAGGAACCTACGGATTAACCGTTGTGATCCGGCTGATCTTCTAGA
>Ga0207689_10001307_pt1 | contig 24014 bp, 23 predicted proteins | sample KBSMisM52_FD_184312 | JGI IMG/M metagenome (GOLD analysis project Ga0207689, IMG submission 184312) | Miscanthus rhizosphere microbial communities from Kellogg Biological Station, Michigan, USA - KBS Miscanthus M5-2 (SPAdes) (version 2) | ecosystem: Host-associated > Plants > Roots >... | reverse complement strand
CCTGGCCCGTCAGGGTGGTCTCGACGACCGGGTCCGCCACGCCGTGTGGGATCTGACCCACGACGACGAGCGTGTCTCCCGCCTGCTGTGCGTTCTGGGCGACGGGTACGTGCCGCTGCGGCGGGAACTGGAGACCAGCGGTGAGGAACGGCTGCGGCTGCGGGCGCTCAAGGCGGTCCTGCCGTCGCGGGCGGAGACCGACAGGGAGGTCCGCCGGGCGTTCCTCGACGGCCTGGCCGGGCGTCCGCCCGGCGGGGCGGTCCGGCAGATCCTGATCGCATGCCTGGCCGACGGCGGCTACCCGGGCAGCGTCGCTGCCGCCCGCCTCAAGCGGATCGACGACCCCGCGGTGGCTGCGGCCATGGCCTCACGCGTCCTCGTTTCCGACGACGAGGCGTATCTCGCCACGCTGGTCGACTACCCGTACCTGCTCAGGTACGCGCCCGAGCTGCGTGACCCGCTGGAACACCTGCACCGCTGCGCATCACACGCCCGGCTGGGGCACGTGCTCGGCACCGTACTGTCGACCGCGCGGACGGCGTATCCGGCTGAGGATCCGGCCGACGATCCGGCGCACGGCCTCGACGGTGTGCAGCGGGCCCGGCTTCTGCGGGAGATCGTGGCGTGGGCGCTGTGCGCCCTCGGTCCCGCCGGGTCCGCCGGTCTGCGGGCATGGTCGGCGGCGCCGGACGACCGCACCGCCGCAGAGTGGATCACCGACCATGACTGGTTCGGTACCGGGGCGCAGGCGGATCTGCTGCGCGCCGCGATCAGCGCCGATGTGTCGCGCGCGCTCACCGTCGAGGTGGTGCCGGGACGACCGGCTGAGCTGACGCGACTGGCTCACCTGTTCACCGCCCGGCAGATCCGGGCCGGACTGGATCCGCTGCCGCCCGGCCGGTTCAGCGCGATGTTGACCCGCGAACGGACCTGAGCCGAGGCGCCGGTCAGTCCGCCCGCGCCTCGGTGAACGTCAGGCTTCCGCTGCGCTCGACCGTGATCAGTACCCGCTCGAAGCGGCCCCGCCGGAGTTGGGCGTAGCAGTGCTGGTCGAGCTCCTCGTCCACCGGTGCAATGAACGCCGTCGGGAGCTTGTCGCAGCGCCATTTCGTCGCAGAGGAAAATGCCGATCGGAACCGGGAGTACACGCCGTACCGGGTCAGCACCGTCGTCTGGACGATCACGTCGTGGGTGAAGTCGCGTCCCGACTGGTACCGGTTCACCAGGAACGGCACCGAGAGTCCCTCGTACACGACGGTGCACGTGAACGACATCGACGGCGGCTCGCAGGAACTGCTGATCCGGCCCGGGGCGCCGGCCGCCGTCAGGATTGTTCTCTCCGCCTCAAGCCGGACCTTGTCGCTGAGGCTGGCATCGGCGGGCACCGTCCAGGTGGGGGTCGGTACGACCACGGGCTGCTCGGCGACCGGGACGCCACGGTCGGCCAACGGGTCGCGCACCGCGTCCCACCCGGCGACCACGGCGAGGGAGCCTCCGCCGACGACCGCCAGGCCCACCGTGATCCACACGACGACGCGCCGGCCGGGCACGACCGGCCGGGCACGGACCTGCCGGTGAGACGTCGTCGGGCGGCTCGTGACGCCGACCGCGGTCAGGTACTGGCAGACCGCGATCGCGAGTGCCAGCACTGCGCCGCGCACCAACCCCGCCGCGGGCTGCCGAGCGGCGGCGGCGAGACCGGCGAACACCGGCACGGCCAGCATTGCCACGACGGTGGCGCCACGCGCGAGGATGCCCGGCCGCCGGGCGCCCGCGAGGTACGTCGCGTGGTGCAGGGCGCCGGCCGCGGCGACGACGACCAGTTCCACCGCGGCGATACCCGCGATCACGGCCGCGACCACCGCCGCGGTGCGGAACGACGGAACGACCACGGCCAGGCCGACGCTGAGGCTCAGCAGGACCCCGGCCAGACCCACGAACGCGCCCACCAGCGGGGTCCACCGCCAGTTCGGCGGGGCGGCTACGGGGGCGGCCGGCCGGATCGCGGCCGCCGAGCCTGCTGTCGGCAGGCCCGCGGGGGGCCTGTCGGCGTCGGGGCCCAAGCTGTCGCCGGGGCCGGTCGCGAACCGACGCACCGGCGCCGGCCCCTCCCACATCGGGCGGTGCTCCTGATCGGACGGGCCGTACGCGTCGCCCGCCTTCGGGTTCCACCAGAACGCGTCGGGATCGCTCGGTTCCCAGTCGCGTGGACCGGGCGGCTGGTCGTTCATCAGCTCAGCACGATACCCGTCGATGGGTAGGCCGGGCCGCGCGGCGCCGCCCCGGCTACGCGCCGGCCGCGTCGAGCTGCGCCAGCTGGTCGGGGGTCAGCTTGACGTCGAGGGCGGCGACGGCCGCCTCGTACTGTGCCAGCGTGCGTGGGCCGATCAGCGGTATCACGGCCGGTTCCCCGGCCGCGAGCAGCCAGGCCAGCACGACCTGGTTGGGTGTGGCACCCGCCGCAGCGGCCACCTCGGCGACGGCGGCGAGGCGGGCCTGCGCGTCCGGCCCCGTGTACGGGTCCATCGCCCAGTGCCCGGACCGTTTGGCCGGGTCGTCGTAGATGCCCTTCAGGATCGGCGAGTAGGCGACCAGCGTCAGATCGTCGTGGCTGCGCAGGTAGTCCAGCTGTTCGTCGTCCACGATGGACGCGTTCGCGAGGCCGGCCCGGCGACGCAGGTACGAGTGCTGCTGCTGCACCGCGACGGGTGCGGGCCAGCCGCCCTGCGCACACAACTGCCGGATCCGCTCCAGCCGCCACGTGCGCACGTTGGACCAGCCGAGGTAGCGCGTCTTGCCGGCGGCGACCAGCCCGGCCAGCGCCTCCAGCGTCTCCTCCAACGGCGTGGACCGGTCGTCGACGTGCACGTAGTACAGGTCGACGTGGTCGACGCCGAGCCGGCGCAGGCTGTCGTCGAGGCCACGGCGCAGCGTCGCCGGGCCGGCGCCCTCGAACCTGGTGCGCGCCACGCCCCAGTCGGCCTGATCGCCGTCCCATACCCCGGAAAGGCTGGTGAGCTGCCCGCCGCCCTTGGTGGCAAGGAACATCTGGTCGCGCCGGCCGGTGCGGGCCAGCCACCGCCCGAGCAACTCCTCGCTCTCACCGCCGAAGCTGCCCTTGTGCTCCCACCAGCAGTAGCAGTTCGCGGTGTCCAGGAAGGTCCCACCGGCGTCGACGTAGCGGTCCAGGATCGCGACCGACTCGTCCTCGCCGGTGCGGGTACCCATGATCATGCAGCCCAGGGCGAGCCGGCTGATCCGCTCGCCGGTGCGTCCGAGTTCCACGGTCCCGATGCGATCGACGCTCATGCTGGTGACGCTACGAGTTGGAGCGCACTCGAAGTCAACCCGCCGCCGACGAACCGCATGTGATCGACCGCGCGGCGGCGATTGTTGCCGCATGCCGGCGGGCACAATGGTCGGATGGCTCTGCACATCCCCGGTCCGGCCACCGTCGTCGACCTCGCCGTCTCGACGGCGGGACGGGTGGTCGCCACCGCGACTGCGCTCGCCTCCGCTCCCGGCCGCCTGCTGCGGCTCATCGACGAGGGTGAGACGCTCCTGGTGCGGATCACCACAATCGTGGACGCGGCCGAGAAGACCGTCGACGATGTGCGCACCATCACCGAATCGGCGGCCACCGTCGCCGAGGAAGCCGCGCAGACCTCTGCCACGGCCGGCCTGCTGGTCGGCCAGGTCGCCGAGACCTCGGCGGCAGCCCGGGCGCTGGTCGGCCAGATCGGCCCGGACGTCCACGAACTGCTCGGCGTCACGCGCGACGTGCAGCAGGCGATCGTCGGCATCCCGGGCTTCGGCATGCTGCGCCGCCGCGGCGAGGATCGCGCCGGGGAGCAGGACGCCGCACCGGGGCAGGACGCCACCTGACGCGCGGTGACGTCAGCGTGATCACCATCGCCAGCGTCACATCGGTGTGCTGGTCGCACACGACGACGCCGTCGCCGGTGTCCACCAACGTGGACACGTCCTGAGCCGTATGCCCGGGCGTCAGCAGCAACCGTACCGACGGGGACAGCTGACTCACGTCATCGGTGAACTCACGGTCGACCCACAGGTCGTCGTGGTAGACGGCCTGGAAATCATGGAACCGGGCGTTGGCGAACAGGGCGGCGTTGAGCGTGTGATCCGGATGATGATGGCTGAACACCACATCGGTGACTTCCTCGGCGGCGATACCGAGGTGCGCCAACGGGTCGAGAATCCGGCTCCGGGACGCGACCATGCCCGGGTCGACGACGGCGACGAGGTCCCCGTCGCGGACCAGCACCACTGTTCCCGCCACCCGGTCGCCCACGTACCCGACGGTCAACACATCCAATTGGGCAGTCACCGCATCTCCCTTCACCGGTTCCCAGCGTGCTGCCTCTCCAGGAGGCACCTCGTCAGCAGAGTCATGCGCCCGCAGGCACCTGGCTCACCTCGACCACGACGGCTACCAGCGGCTCGTCGGCGCGGGTCGTGTGCTCCTCACCAGCAACCCACAGCGCGGCCTGACCGGCCGCGATCGGCTGCCACAAGCCGTCGCCGCCGCACACCCTGCCCCGCCCGGAAATCACGACGAAGAGCTGGTCGACGGTCGCAGGGTGCCGGCCGATCTCACCACCGGCGGCAACTCGCATGATGGCCACACCGCCGTGGTCGGTGCGCGTCAACGGGCGGAAGCGGACGCCTGAACTCCCGAAGCTGGTGATCTCCGTGCCCTGCTGCGCCCCGTACTCGATGATCCGCATCGGTCAGAATCTAACGCCACCCGCCGAGCTGATCGACCGGGGAGGTCGGCCCGTCCGGAGCCCGGACGGGCCAACCTCCCCGAGTTGCCTGCTACACGCTGGTGGCGGCGGCCGCGTTGACGAGGCCGGCGCCGAAGAAGGACGTGTGTCCGTCGGATCCGCCGAAGCAGCGGAGCCGTTCGTCGGCCGCGCTCAGCGGTTGCCAGTCGACCGGGCAGGACATGGGCGTGGCCGTCCGCTTGAGGGCGGCGGCGACCGCCGACGGTGACCAGCCCGGGTGGAGCTGGATCACCAGTGCGGCAACGCCGGCGACGTGTGGCGCGGCCATCGACGTGCCGTTGATCAGTGCGTACGTGGCAGCGCCGGTGCCGGCTGTGATGCCCGGTCGGGTCGCGTTGACCGGATCGAGCTGTTGGAAGAGCGCGGCGTCGGCCGGCATCGCGGCGAGGATGGCGTCCTGGACCGTGCCGGTCGCGCGGAAGTAGTCACCACCCGGAGCGGCGAGGTCCCCGCCCACCGACGAGTAGTCGGCGATGAGCAACGTGTAGCCCGGGTAGCCGACGGGTCCGGTCGCCATCACGGTCAGTACGCCGGGCAGTTCGGCGGGCAGGACCCGGCAGTTGTTGCCGACGTCGCGGGTGATCGGCGTGTCGGTTGGTCCGTCGGGGCTGAGCGGGTCGTCGACGGGGTGGTGCAGGTCGATGGTCTCGTTGCCGGCCGATGCCACCAGCAGCACACCTCGCTGCTGGGCGTAGCGCGCGGCCGCCTGCAACTCCCGGGCCATGGCCCGCTGTCCGGCCTCGTTCCCGCAGTAGAACAGGTACGGGTCGGCGAACAGGCTCATGTTGACCACGTCGATGTCGTGGTCGCCGGCGTAGCGCAGCGCGTCGGCCACCGCGTAGCCGAAGCAGTACGTCGACGAGGTGCACGCCTTGAGTGCGACGATCGTCGCGTCCGGCGCGACGCCGGCGATGCCGACGCCGTTGATCGGCGCCGCGATCGTCGACGCGACGTGCGTGCCGTGGCCGCTGCGGTCCTGGATCGCGGCCTTGTTCGAGCAGTCGCCGTTGCCGGCCTCGGACGGGCTGGAGAGCCCGGCCAGGATCGCCGGATCGTCGGACCGGACGAACGAACACGACGACGCGAGATCCAGGTTCGGCGCGATGTCCGGATGGGTGAGATCCACCCCGCTGTCGATCACGCCGACGCGCACCCCCGCCCCGGTGGCCCGGGCCCGGGTGGCGGCGTTGGCGTTGATGATTGCCATGTCCCACTGGCACTGGGCGAGCGGCTCCGTGCTCGGGGCGGCGAACACCCCGCCGTACAGGTTCGTGCAGATCTGCTGCTCGGTGGCGATGGGTACCGCGTTCGCGGCCTCGCCGGTCGCCGATGCGGGGGTCGCCAGCACAGCGGCCACGGCGAGCGCCGCCGACGCGGCCGCCAGCAGGCGGCGGGTTACCGTCACGGGCGTCTTCCTCTCTTGACGGTGAATCCGACGCACGCTGACGGTGCGCCGGGTGATCCTGTCGAAACAGCGCCGTGGAGACGCCTCGCGTTACTCCCGGTCGTTGCGGATCGGCCGTGCGGACCGATGGAAGAAGCATGAACGGCACCAACGATGGGCAGCGGCCCTCATCGTCGGACGGACCCGACCGTGCATGCAGCATCGAAGAACTGTTGGCCTTGTCGACAACCGAACGTGCCGCCGCGGAACTGTTCGACCTTCTCGCGCGCTCGCACGGCGGAGCCGCGTCCGCCGCCCGGTTCCGCCGGCAGGCAGCCGAGGCCCGGCGCATCGCCGAGCGCGCCGAACGGCAGGCCCGCCGGCTGGCCGGCGACGATCCGGAGGCGTAACTACGCCGGCCGGGGAATGTACGCGATCGCTTCGACCTCGATACGCAGATCCGGGTTGGACAGCGGGGCAAGCACGGTCGACCGGGCTGGCAGCGGCTCGGCGAAGTACTCGCGGTAGATCGCGTTGAATGGTTCGAACAGGGTGGCATTGAGCAGGAATGCCGTCACCTTGCACACGTCGCTGAGGTCGCCGCCGGCCGCCCGGCACACCGCGCGGACGTTGTCGAGGACCGCTCGGACCTCGGCGTCGAAATCGCCGACGACTGTACTGCCATCGGACCGTACCGCCACCTGGCCGGAGATGAAGACGTAGTCGCCAGCGCGGGCGCCATGCGGCAATGGAAGCGGCAGAGATGCCACCTCGTCGCTGTGGACGTTCTCGATCACACCGCCACTGTACTACGATTGTAGTGCAGTGAACAACGATTGTAGTGCGCTGCGCGGTCGGCTTCAGACGACTACCTGTCCGCCGGCGAGCACCAGGCCGCGGACGTCGATGGGTTCGATCGTCTGCTCGGGGGCGGGTCCCTGCTGGCCCGCCGCCATCCGTTGGATCGCCGGCAGAACGATCTCGTCGTTGTAGCGCTCGAAATGCGTCCGCGACTCCCACACCTCGACGACCCGGAATCCGGTGGGACTCGGATGTCCAATGTGGACGAGCAGCCCGTCCACGGTGCCACCGCTCTGCCGGACGATTTCGGCGTGCAGCGCTTCGTACATCTCGACTGTTGCCGCGACGTCGACGGCGTGGGCGTAGGTCATGACATCCTCCGCGACTAGTAGTACGATTCTCTGACTAGTAGAGCAACGGTGCCGCGGACGGTCAAGGGGTGGCTGTGGTCTCGCAAACGTCGACGGCGTCGGACCCGCCGGAGGGTCAGGCAGCGGGGCTGAACCTCGGCCTGCTGATGTTCATCCCCTACCGGGCGATGGAGAAGGAGTTGCTCGACGCACTCGCCGGTCAGGGGTTCGACGACATCACGCTGGCGCAGGCTCGGGTGTTCCAACGAATCGACAGGCACGGGTCACGGCTCACCGACCTCGCCGAGGCGGCGCAGCTAACCAAGCAGACCGTCGGGTTCCTGGTGGACCAGCTGGAACGCGCCGGTTACGTCGAGCGGACACCCGATCCTCGCGACGGGCGCGCCCGCCTCGTCCGTGTCGCCGCGCGCGGCGCCGAAGCGACACGGGCCAGCCTGGCCGTGGTCGCCGAAATCGAGGCGCGTTGGGTCGCACATCTCGGCGCGACCCGCGCGGCGCAGCTTCGTGAGGCGCTCACGATGCTCCGGGAAATCACCGACCCGTACATGTGACGGATCGCGAAAGGAAGGGCCGGCATGGATAAGGCACACACCTGGCAGGTCGTGCGGCAGCAGCGCCTCGCCGTCGCCGATTTGCTCGACGGGCTGACCGCGGAACAGTGGGAATCCCGGTCGCTGTGTACCGAATGGCGGATCCGCGACGTCGCCGCCCACGTGCTGCTCGTCGCGGAACCGCCCGCACCCGGCTCCCTGTTCGCCGACATGGTCCGCAGCCGCGGCGACTTCCACCGGGTCAACACGCTTGCTGCCAGGCGCCGCGCTCAGCGGTCCCCGCAACAGCTCGTCGCCGGTCTGCGCGAGCATGCCGGCTCTCGCCAGGTGCCCGTCGTGTCGAGCTACCGCAACGTGTTGTTCGATGTGCTGGTGCACGCCCAGGACATCGCGGTCCCGCTCGGGCTGGACCTGCCGATGCCGCCACAGGCCGCGGCGGCCGGGGCCACCCGGGTGTGGACGATGGGATGGCCGTTCTGGGCCAAGCGTCGCCTGCGCGATGTGCGGTTGACCGCCACCGACGTGGAGTGGTCCGTGGGATCGGGAGCCGACGTCCACGGCCCGATCCGAGCCATCCTCCTGCTGCTCACCGGCCGCACCACGACCGCCACCGCGATGCTCCACGGCGACGGCGTGGCACATCTCGCGGGTAGCAGGGGATGACGTCGTCCTGCGGCCGGCGGAGTACTCAACTCGGCCGGCTCGCGGTCGATTGCGCAGGGTATGGCAGCGACTCTGTCGAACTGGTGGTGGCGCACGTGGACCGCGTTGGGCGGGCTCGCGGTGGTCGGGTACTTCTTCCTGCCACCGGGTCTGGTCCGAAACGTCGCGTACGACATCGTCGCCGTAGTTGCCGCGATCACGGTGGCCGCCGGTGCGCGGCTGCATCGGCCGGCCAAGCCGGTTCTGTGGTATCTGTTCGCGGCCGCGAACGGCGTGTGGGCGTTCGGCGACGCCTTATACACCTACAACCTGTTCGTGCTCGGGAAGGACGACTTCCCGTCGATCGCCGACCCGATCTACCTGCTCGCCTACCCGGTGTTCGCGGCCGGGTTGTTCGTCCTCATCCGCGGCCGAACCCCCGGGCGTGACCGGGCCGGCCTGCTCGACGCGTGCATCATCGCGACCGGTCTGGCGCTGCTGACGTGGGCATTCCTCATGCGGCCCACCGCCACCGACGAAACCATCACGGGCGTCGAGCGACTGGTCTCGCTCGCCTACCCGGCCGGTGACGTGTTGCTCATCGCGATGGCGGCCCGGCTGTTCACCACTCCCGGCGCGCGTACCGCCAGCTACCGGCTGCTGGCCGCGGCGCTGATCCTGCTGTGCGGCTCCGACATCGTGTACTCGGTGCTGACCTCGACGATCGGCTACAACGGTGGCGCCGTCGACGCCGGTTGGCTGCTGTCCTACGTCGCCTGGGGCGCGGCCGCGCTGCACCCGTCGATGCGTTCGCTGTCGGAGACCGCACCGGACAAGGCGGCCCGGCTGACCAGGCGGCGTCTGGCCCTGCTGACCGCCACCTCGCTGCTGGCCCCGGCGATCCTGATCCACCAGGGCCTGACCGAGCCGACCCGCGTCGACTGGCTGGCCGTGAGCATCGGCGCGATCGTGCTGTTCCTGCTCGTCCTGGCCCGCATGTCCGGCCTGGTGTCCCAGGTGCAGGACCAGGCCGCTCAGCTCGACGCCCTGGCCCACAACGACGCCTTGACCGGCGTACCGAATCGGCGCGCATGGGACCTGGAACTGGCCCGCCATCTGGCCAACGCCCGCCGCTCCGGCACGCCGGTGGTCGTCGCCCTGCTCGATCTCGACCACTTCAAGCGGTTCAACGACCAGTACGGACACCAGGCCGGCGACCGCCTCCTCAAGGAAGCCTCCGCGGCGTGGAAGGCGCAGTTGCGCAGCGACGATCTGCTCGCCCGCTACGGCGGGGAGGAATTCGGCGTGTGTCTACCCGGCATGACCCCGTCGGCGGCCGTTACCCTGCTCGACCGGATCCGTACCACCACACCGCTCGGCCAGACGTTCTCCGCCGGAATCGCCTGCTGGACCGGCGAGGAAGCCCCCGAACGCCTCGTCGCCCGTGCCGACGAGGCGCTCTACCAGGCCAAGCGCGCAGGCCGCAACCGCGTCCTGGTGCACAACGGCGAGATCGCCGTCGCACCGGCCACCGTCGACCACGCCGAATTCATCACCACAAGCGACTGACGTCGGATCACGCCGCAACCCGGGCCCGCCGGCGGCGCAGCGAGAGCAGCAGCAGGGCCGAGCCGCCCGTCACCGCACCCGCGCCGACCACGAACATGGCCAGGACCGGGGCACCGGTCCGTGGCAGGTTACCGGAACTGCCGCCGACCGAACCGGGCGTCGTGGGACTGCTCGTCGGCTTCGGCGACGTCGTGTGGCTGACGGTCGGCGAGGCGCTGTCCGACGGTGACGCGCTCTCCGACGGGGACTTCGACGGGGAGTGGGACTTCGACGGCGACGTCGAAGGCGACTTCGACGGGCTGCCCGACTCCGACGGCGTCCCGGGGCAGGTGTGGGTCAGGTTGAAGAAGGCGGCCTTCGTGTCGGTGCTGACGACGGCCGATCCGTCCAGCAGCGTCCACCCGGCGGGCAGCACGATCCACGCCTTGCTCGCGCCGTTGGCCGTGATGCCGTCCGGGTACGGGTCGACCGCGTTCGGGATGGTGACCGTCGTCGTGGTGCCGGCGCTCGTGCGGTACTGCAGCGTCAGGCCGACGAAGTCGGCGTCGTTCTTCGGCAGCACGAACACCCAGCCGTCGGAGCCGGCCGGCGCGGCGCCGCCGGGAATCTGCGCGCAGCTGTGCGTCGAGAATCCCGCGGCCGTGGTGTTGCGGTGGGCGTCGTGCAGCGGCACGACGGTGGCGGCCGACGCGGTGCCGGCGACCAGGAGCACGCCGGCCGAAGCGGCACCGAACGAGACGAGTAGCCGGCCGAGCCAGCGGGCGTGTGACAACCGAGCCTCCGAGGAGCGGCGGGGATCTGGGCGTCCCCGTGGTGCGCGATGACCTCGAAGAGGCGAACGGGACCGCAGAGGCGTTACGGGTTTCCGAAGAAAATTCGTTCCGTGACGCCGTCGATACGCCTTGAGAGCGCGCCCGCGCAGCGCCCACTGACGCGGGCCCACCGCCACGCACAGTGCCGGGCGCGTCGACTAGGCGTATGTTTTGTCCGACTGGGTCGTCTACCGGGTGAGGTCGCCGTGGAGGGCATGGCAGGGTCGGCGCCGTCGACCACATCGGTCCGCACGACGGACCTGGATGAGGCCCGAGCGATCTGCGGTGACCTGTTCGTGCCCCGATCCATGCGATTGCTTGATCCGTCCGCTCGGCTGGCGGCGCGCTTCGACGTGATGCGGATGGACGCGGTGACCATCGGCGACGTGGAGTACGGCGCGGAGATCACCGGCCGGTGCACCCACCTCGACGCCTACCACCTCAACGTTCCGCTGACCGGCGGGTTCATCGCACACCAGGGCCGGCGCTGCGTGCAGGCGAGTGCGACGGTGGCCAGCGTTTACCGGCCGACCGCCGGTCCGACGCTGGACCGGGCCAGCGTCGACTGCCGCATCCTCGCGATCCGCATCGAGCGGCAGGCGCTGGAGGAGCAACTGGAGTCGTTGCTGGACGCCCCGGTGCGGGGTCCGCTGCGGTTGCCGATCAGCCTGGACCTGACCCGGGAGCCGGGGCGCGGCTGGGCCGACCTGGTCGGCGCGCTCGCTGCGGACATCACCGAGCCCGACGCGCTGGCGCACCACCCGATGACCGCCGGGCCGCTGCAGGAGAGCCTGTTGACCGCGACGCTGCTGGCCGTGGATCACCAGTACCGCGACGCCCTGGCGCGGACCACGTCCGGGCCGCAGGCGGTGTCCGGGACGCGCGCCGAGTGCAGCGTCGTCGCCGCGATCGATGCGATCCGCGCGCACCCCGAGGCGCCGCTCACGTCGCCGGTACTGGCCGAACTCGCCGGCGTCAGCGTCCGCGCGCTGCGGCTGGCCTTCCGCAAGCGGCTGGGGGTGTCGCCCATGGCGTACCTGTGGCAGACGCGGATGTCCCGCGCGCACGACGACTTGCGCGCCGCCGATCCGCGCGACACGACCGTGCGTGAGGTCGCCCGCCGTTGGGGTTTCGTCCATGTTGGACGGTTCGAAACCGCGTACCGCGACCGCTACCGCGTCGGCCCCGCGCATACCCTGTACGGGCCCGACCGGGCCGGCGCCACGCCCGAGCGGCGGTACCGACGATGACCGCGTCGCTGGTCACCGGCGCCCCGGCGGTCGCCTCCTTCCGGTTCGACGATGCCGACCAGGTACGCGCGTTCTACGCCGACGAGTACTTCGCGTGCGTGGGGCTGGGCGAACTGCCATCCGGCCAACGCTTCGCGGCCGCCGCCGACCAGATCGTCCTGGGCCCGCTGGAGATCACCGAGCACCGGCTCACCGTGGACATGACGGTCCGGTTCCACCGCGACGACGTGTACGCGGTCTGCCTGAACTCGTCCGGGCTGCTGTCCGTCGAACAGCACGGCGACACCGTGGTCAGCACCCCCACCCGGGCTGCGGTGTACCGGCCCGTCGGTCCTGGACTGATCCGTTCCGGCCCCACCGAGGCGTACAGCCGCGCCGACGGTCTGGTCGTCAAGACCTGGGCCGTCGCCGCAGAGCTGGAACTCCTGCTCGACCGGTCGGTTCCGGCGACGATCCCGCTGACCCCGGCGATGGACCTCACCAGCCCGCAGAGCCGCACCTGGCTTCGGCTGCTGCGGCTGTACACCGACGCACTGCACCGACGCGACGCGACGATCCTTCAGCCCCTGGTCGCCGAACCGCTGTCCCATGCCCTCCTCACCGGCCTGCTCCTGGCCTCGCAACACCCGTTCTCGGAGGCGCTGCACCGGCCCGCGGCGACGTGCCGCCCGCGCCACGTCAAGATCGCCCTGGACGCGATGCACGATCATCCGGAGCACGCGCACACCAGCGCGTCGCTGGCGCGTCTCGCCCGCGTGAGCGTGCGCAGCCTCCAGGAAGGCTTCCGCCGTCACATCGGGGTTCCCCCGATGGCCTACCTGCGCCAGCTTCGTCTCGCCCACGCCCACGACGACCTGCGCACCGGCCGCGCCGCAACGGTCGCGCAGGCGGCACACCACTGGGGGTTCGCCCACCTCGGCCGATTCGCAGCCGTCTACCGCGCCAGGTACGGCGCCCTGCCGTCCGCGGCCCGGGGCGGCTTCATGGCCCGTCCGGACGGGCGGCACTAGACATCCACGGTGCGCCGGTGCTCGGACCGGTCGCGGACCCCGCTGCGCGCGGGCGGGCGGTGCAGCGCCACCCCGTCGCGGCCGGCGCTCTTCGCGTCGTACAGGGCCAGGTCGGCGGCCTGGAACAGGCGAAGACTCGTATCGATATGTTCGGCGAGCTCGGCGGCCCCGATGCTCAGCGTCACGGGCACCGGTAGGTCGAGATTCCGCACGTCGAGCCGTAGCCGCTCACCGAGTGCGGCCGCCGCTTCGCCGGACGTGTCCGGCAGGATCAGGGCGAACTCGTCACCGCCGATGCGCCCCACGACGTCGCCCGAACGACAGGCGCCGCGCAAGGCCGCGGAGACGCCGCTCAGGACCTTGTCGCCGACGAGGTGCCCCCGGCCGTCGTTCACTTCCTTGAAGTGGTCCACGTCGATGACGAGCAGGCTCAGCCCGCGCCCGAGAAGCTGCGCCTGGTGCACCTCGGTTGCCAGCCGGGTGTCGAACGCGCGGCGGTTGAGACAGCCGGTGAGGTGGTCCAGCGTCGCGAGCTCGGCCAGGCTCGACGAGAGCGCCGCCTGCGCCTCGGCCTGCGACCAGTGGTTGCGGGCGGCAAGGGCGCCGAGGTACCCGGACAGCCCGATCATGATCGTCGACATGAGCAGCCGGGGCCACGTGTCGGTGTCGCGTCCCGCCACCGCGAGCAGCAAGTGTGCCGCCATGGCGGCCAATGTCAACCCGATCACCGCCCGCGGCGGGTAGGCCAGCGCGACGTAGTTCATGGCGATGAACAGCAGCAGGCACAGTGGACTGTTGGCGCCGCCGTCCAGCCATGAGACGACGGTCACCAGCGTCATCGTCAGCCCGCTCCAGGTGTACAGCAGACGCATGCGGTGCGGCGACCGGGCGACGTACCAGCGGGCCCGGTCGAAGAGCATGGCCGCACCCAACGAGGCGGAAACGACAAGTGCCAGAACGACGCGGTACGGCGCATGGCTGGTTACCGCGGCGTAGCCGAGAATGGTGGTGCAGCACAGGGCGTACAGGACCGTCGAGATCCGCACGTGCCGCGCCCAGAAGCCGTGGTCGTCGACGCCCTTTCCGACGTCGGACCTGACTGGCCCCCGGTCTGGTTCGCTCAACGTCTGCTCCCAAGTCGCCCGGTCCTCTCGGACCTACCATCGGCCCGGCGTCCGCGGATGTGACCCCAACTTTGACCCCGGACCCTTTCGTCAGGTCGCGGGTGTGGTGGCCGATGGGCCGTCGGCTGAACGGGACATGGACGACGACGTGACGAGGTGGATGATGCGCCAGAGCCGGGCGGAACGGGTGGGTGGGCCGCCTCGCCTGCAGCGCCGGGTGGCCGCGGCGCTGGCCGTGATTCTTGTGCTCCTCGCCGCCGCCGCGATGGCCGGCAGCTGGCGGCAGGCGGAGATCGCCGAGTCGATGGCGGCCGAGAGCACCCGCGCCGACGCCTACCAGCGGGCCAGCTACCTGGCGGCGCTGGAGATGGGCCTGCTGCAGGGCACGCTGCGCGACCCGCATGGGGAGGAACGCGACGCCCTGTCCGAGGTCGGCGGGGAGCTGCAGGCGAGCCTCGCTGCCATGGCCGTCCACGCCGACGGGTACACCGACGCCAACCGGAACCTGGTGCGGATCCGGCTCGGGCTCCAACCGGCCATCGACAACTACCTGGCGCTGTCCGACCGGGGCACGGTCGCGGCGGCCCAGGAGGTGTTGGAGAACGACATCGAGCCGGTCTACGAGGAGTTCCTCGAGACTCTGCGCGACGAGCAGGAGGACCGGGTCGAGCAGTACGGCGAGCGGCTGGCGCGGGCCAAGCAGGACTCGCGGCTGCTGCAGCTGGGCACCGTACTCACCTTCGTGCTCGGGCTGGCGGTGCTGAGCCTGCTCGCGTGGTCGCGGCGCACGCACCGCCGGATGATCGAGCAGATGGCCGCACACGACTCGCTCACCGGCCTGCCGAACCGGGCCGCCTTCCACGCGTGCGCCGTGGCAGCGCTCAGCCGGGCGAAGCCGGGCGGCTGGCAGCCGACCGCGCTGATGCTCGACCTGGACGGCTTCAAGGACGTCAACGACAGCCTGGGCCATCACATGGGTGACCTGCTCCTGACCCAGGTGGCACAGCGCCTGAGCGGCTGCATCCGGCCGCACGACACGGTGGCCCGGCTGGGCGGCGACGAGTTCGCCATCCTGCTGGTCGACGCGGACCCGGGCACCGGTGAACTCGCGGCGGAGCGGATCGCGCACGCGCTCAACAAGCCGTTCGTCATCGACGGCATCGTCCTCGACATCGAGGCCAGCATCGGCATCGTGACCGCGTCACCGGGCGACGACGTGGCGACCGTGCTGCGCTACGCCGACACCGCGATGTACGCGGCCAAGGAGCACCGGCTGGGGCACACCCGGTTCGACCCGACCCAGGCGAACGACACGGCCGCCCGGTTGACGATGCTGGGTGACCTGCGGCGCGCCCTGGACACCCACGGCGAGATCGAGCTGCACTATCAGCCGAAGGTCAGCGTCGACACGGGTGAGGTCATCGGCGCCGAAGCACTGGCCCGGTGGCGGCACCCGACCAGGGGCATGGTCGCGCCGAACGACTTCATCCCGGTGCTCGAGGGCACCAGCCTGGTCCGGCGGTTCACCACCCAGGTGCTCGACCTGGCCCTGGCACAGGCCCGCCGCTGGATGGACGCCGGCCACCACATCCCGGTCGCGGTCAACATCTCGACCCGCTGCCTGCTCGACGCGTCGTTCGCGGACAGTGTGGCCGACGCGCTGGCCGCCGCGGGTGTGCCCGGGACGATGCTGTGCATCGAGATCACCGAGAACACGGTCATGTCCGACCCGGAACGCGCCATCGAGGTCCTGCAGCGGATCCGGGCGCTCGGGGTCAAGACCGCGATCGACGACTTCGGCACCGGATACTCCTCGATGGCGTACCTGAAGATCCTTCCGGTCGACGAGATCAAGGTGGACCGCTCGTTCGTCCGGGACATGGCGACGGAGCGCAGCAACTACGTCCTCGTCGAGTCGGCCGTCGATCTCGGGCACAACCTCGGGCTCGCCGTGGTCGCCGAGGGTGTCGAGAACGAGCCGATCGTCGCGGCCCTGCAGGAGCTCGGCTGCGACGTGGCCCAGGGCTACCACTTCGCCCGGCCGCTGCCCGCCCACGAACTGACTGCCATGCTGTCCCACCGGACGGCGCCGGGCGCCGCGGCTCGGTGTCACTAGGGCTTGCGGGCCACCCCACCGATCATGGTGTAGTAGGTGTCCTTCTGGTCGGCCGCACCCTCGGCATCGGGGCGCCACTCGGCCAGCGGCACCAGACCGGGCTCGACCATCTCGAAGTCGCCGAAATACGCTTCGATCTCAGCGCGGCGACGCCACCGTCCGGTGCCCATCGTCTCGTTGAACACCTGTTCGGCCTCGTGCACCTTGGCCGAGATGTGCGGGTGCTCCTCGCCCGGGTCCCAGAAGTGGATGATCGCAAGGTAACTGCCCGACGGCAGCGCGTCTCGCAGGGTCGCGGCGATGCGGCCCGGGTCCTCCGAGTCGTGCAGGTGATGCAGGATCGACAGCAACAGCAACCCGACCGGCTGGGTGAAGTCCAGCTGACCGCGGACCACCGGGTGTTCGAGGATCTTCTCGGGCGAGCGGAGGTCGCCCTCGATGACCGTGCTGGCCCGGTTGCGGGCGAGCAGCGCGCGGCCGTGCACGAGGACCATCGGGTCGTTGTCCACGTAGACGACCCGGGCCTGCGGATCCACCTGCTGCGCGACCTGATGCACGTTGGTGTCGGTGGGCAGACCCGAGCCGATGTCGAGAAACTGTCGGATGCCGGCGTCCGCGGCCAGGTAGCGCACCACCCGACGCAGGAACGCACGGCAGGCACGACCCGCTTCCCGAGCGTCGGGCATGATGGCCAGCGCACGCTCGGCGGCCATCCGGTCGATCGCGAAATGATCCTTGCCACCGACCATGAAGTCGTAGACCCGCGCGACGCTCGGCTTCGTGGTGTCGATGCCCCGAGGTGCCACCGCGTTGTCGCTCATTCGCGATTCTCCCGTGTCGATGCGTGCAGGGCCGACCGCGAACCTACCGGAAGCCTGCGCACGCGTCGATCCTCCGCCTGCCGCCCGGGCGGCTGGGTCATGCGTTGCTCAGGAACTCCATGCGGTCGGCCACGGCCGGCGGATAGGCGCCGGTATCGTGCGCAGGCCTCGGCGGTGAGTCAACACATTGGCTCGCATCGCGTCCGCCGAGGCCCGCCGGTCGCCGTGCGGCGGCAGCCACGTGGCTGGCAGCAGCACAGTCATTCCCGCCTGGTGTGCAAGCTGCGTCGCCTCGGGTACGAACCAGAACCGACCGTCTTCGGTGCCGCCATGGCACACGACGACCGCCGTACCGCTCGGCCGGGGCGGGACGATCAGTGTGGCGAGGGCCCGTCCACAATTCCGATCCTGCGACGGCCGCCGGATACGGCCAACCGGAATTGTTGCGGGTGCCGCTGTGGGCGGGTCAGGTTTCCGTTCACCGGCTGTCAGCCGGACTCGGCGAGCGCTGCCAGGAGCTTGCGCAGGGCGGACTGGGCGGTTGCCGAGATGTACGGGCCCACCGCCACGAGCGAGGCGACCAGCGCGGATACCTCGCCCGGTGTGAGCGTGAGCGGTGGCAACTGGGCGCGGGTGTCGATGCGGTAGCCGCCGCCCCGGCCGCGTTTGACGCGTACCGGTACGCCGGCGGCGACGAGACGGGCGACATCGCGCTCCACTGTGCGCACCGTCGTTCCGGTGCGGATCGCCAGTTCCCGCCCCGGCACGAAGCGGGGCGCTCTGGCCCGTAGCTCCTCGATCAGCGCGTGCTGCCGCTCGATCAGGGGCAGCGCCTGGTGCAGCTGGACGTAGCCGGCGACGTTGGCCGGGCCGACGAGGCGGAACGGCGGCGGCACAGACGACCCCTTTCACGCGATCAGCCGACGTAGGCCGGTCGGGTAATTGATTCTACGGTCGGGACATGGGGTTGACGGTGACGACGTCCCGCCGGCAGGTGCTCGCGTTCCGTCTTCGCCGCCAGCACCTGGCGCGCAGACTGGGCGCCGCGCGGATGGCGGATGCGACCGCAGCCTGCGGCGTGCGGAACAGCCCGGCCGGTTCGGCGCCGGTGGCGCTGTCGGCCCGGGTCAACGGCGTCACCGAAGACCGGGTGTCCGTGGCGTTGTCGCGGCGGAGCCTCGTCGAGGTGCACGACCCCCGCCTGGTGCCGGTACTCGTGCGGCCGGAGGACATGGCGGCCTGCACAGTCGGCGGCATCAGCACCGACGACGCGTCGCTGCGGGAGAAGTTCGGGAGGGTCGCCGCGAAGGCGCTCGCGACCGCCGGTATCAGACCCATCGATGCGCTGAACCGCGTGGTCGAGGCGGCGTACGCCGAACTGGCGGGCGGCGTTCGCGGCACCGGCGAGCTGAGCGCGGCGATGACCGCCCGGCTACCCGCGTCAATGTCGTTGTGGTGCGCGCGCTGCGGCTCGCGACACATCCACGAGTCTCTGTTCCGGCTGCCCGGTGCCGTTGGCATCTCCTGCATCGCGTCGCGTTCGGGCCGGATGGTGAATTACGTCCGGGTCGACGAGTGGTTGCGTCAGGAAATTCCGGCGGTCGGGTCGGCAGCCGCGCGAGCCGCGGGCGGCGAACTGCTCCGGCGGTTCCTGCACTGCTACGGCCCCGCAACGCCCGGCGGCTTCGCCGGCTGGACGAGAACCGGCGTCGCGGATGCCCGGCACCGGTTCACCGAGCTCGCCGACGAACTGCAGGAGGTGAGCTGGGACGACGGGCGGACGGGCGCGATCCTGCGCGCCGACGTCGACGAGCTCCGCGGTGCCCGGCAGCCGTCCGGCGTGCGGCTGCTGCCCCCCAACGACCCCTACCTGCTCGCGCCCGACCGAGCCACCCTGATCCCGGATCCGTCCAGGCGCAGGCTGGTCTGGCCGGCGCTCGGCGCACCGGGCACGCTCGTCGTCGACGGCGAGATCCTCGCCACCTGGCGCTCGCAGCGGAAGAGCACCGTCCTCCGCATACAGATCAGCCACTTCGACCGCCCCGTCGCCACAGCCAACGCCCTCATCGAGCAGGAGGCGCAACTCCTCGCCGAGCTGCGCGGCAGCCGCACGGCCGAGGTCACCTACGAAGCGCACGGCGAAACGCGGTAGTCCCGATCATGCGCTACGTCCGCAGCAGGCCGAGTTCACGGGCCCGTGCGACGGCGTCGGAGCGCCGGGAGCACTCGAGCTTCCGGTAGATGGCGATGGCGTGGGCCTTCACGGTGTTGCGGGATACGTGGAACTCCTCGCCGATCTCGCCGAGCGACAGGTGGGTCGCCAGTAATTGAAGGACCCGCATCTCCGCCCTGGTCAATGCCATCGCGCTGGCGACCGGAGCGCGCTCGTCCTCCCGGCTGAGACGGGCGATGACCTGGTGCAGTCGCTGCCGCAGCGTTCCTTCGGTCAGCAGTCCGGCCAACTGCCGTTCGGCCTCCTCCGCGTGGAAGCGCGCAGCGGCGAAGTCGCGCAACTCGAGGAAGATCTCGACGAGCGTGATCGCCACCTGGGCCGACAACCACGGGATGGCCTTGGGTGACAAGGTGGTGTTCATCCGCACGACGGTGCCGGCGCTCCGCCGGGCATCCGCCCGGTTGCCCTGGTGGGCGGCGACCCGGGCGCCCGCGAGGTAGCCCAGGATGCTGAACAGGTGCTCCTCGATACGGGCGGTCTCGATCAGGTTGACCGCCTGGCTGGCGTTCTTCTCGGCGTCGGCCCAATCGCTACGGTCCGCCGCGAGTAGTGACAGCTCGGCCAGGGCGGTGATGGCGGCCGTTGGCGGTCGCCCTTCCGCGCCGAGCCGGGCCGCCAGGTCGAGTTCCTTGACGGCCGCGTCGACCGCGCCGCTCAGCGCGTGGGCGATGCCGAGCGCCGCCATTGCCGCCGGAAACCACGGGCTACCTGTTGGCTCGCCCTTCGTGGCCGCGTCGGCATCGAGCAGCATCCGGTCGACTCCCAGCGCCCCCAAGGACGCCCGCAGGACCGTGATGGCGGACGTGAGTGAGCTGCTGCCATCCGGAAGTGGACCCTCGAACGATCCGCGTTCCGCGGAATGCAGGCACCGCTGCGCGCCAGGTCCGTCTCCGATGAGCGCCAGCGTCCACGCCGCAGTGATCGCCAACGGCGGATAGCTCGTCAGACCGTCCTGGCCCACGGCGTCCAGCCATCGGCGGACGGTCTGAAGCCGACCCGCGGCGACAAAGTCCGGCGCGTGCCGGTTGACCAGGCGGGCCGCCCCGAGGGTGTCTCCACCCGCGAGCCGGTGCCCGATCGCCTTCTCGGGCTGGCCTTGCGCCTCGTACCACCCCGCGGCCCGCCGGTGCACCCGTGACTCCTCGCCGGGTTCGCGTCTTCGGAGCTCCGACAGCAGCATCTCGGCAACCAGGCAGTGGTAGCGGTACCACTCGCCGCGGCGGTCCAGCGGAACGACGAACAGGTTCCGTCGCGCCGCCTCGGCCAGCAGGCTGGCGGAGCCGCTGCTGCCGAGCACGTGGTCGCAGAGTGAGCCGGACATCTGATCGAGCGCGGCCGTGCGCATGAGGAACCGCACCGTCTCCGCTGACTCCCGGACGAGGAACTCGTCCCGGAAGTAGTCCAGGATGTACGGATCGTCCCCGGTCAGCCGTCGTGCCGCAACGACGGGATCCGACGCCGTCCGAATGGCCCGCGCGGCGAGGTAGACGCCAGCCGGCCAGCCCTCGGTGCGCCGCACCACGGTGTCGACCGTGTCGTCCACAGGGTCCCCACCGGTGTGGGCGAGGACCGTCCGGGCCTCCTCCGTCGTGAACGCCAGGTCCGCCACTCCGAACTCGACGCATCGGTCCTCACTACGGAGTCGACCGAAGCCGAGCGTCAGCCGGGACCCGACCGCGAGCTGGAAGCCGGCCGGCAGACCGGCGGCGAGCGCGCGGATGAAGTTCATCGCCGCGACGTTGCCCAGCTCGTGGACGTCGTCGAGCACCAGGACGCCCCGCCGTTCTCCATCCCGCAAGCACGTCAGAAGGTGGCCGAGCGCCGTCAGGTGCCGGGGCCCGTCGCCGACCGCGAGAGCCCGGAACACCGTCGGGTCCAGCGGCTGGATGCGGTGCAGCGCCAGGGCGACGTGGCCGGCCAGACGCACCGGGTCCGCGTCGGCCTCATCGACCGTGACCCAGGCGAACTCCCGGGAATCCTCAGCCGCCCACTGGCTCAGCGCGGTCGTCTTGCCGTACCCGGCCGGCGCGGTCACCAGGATCAGCGAGATGTGCTCGGGCGTCGCGGACAGTGCCTCCAGCAGCCTGGCACGCGCGATCAGGCCCTCACGGTGGACCGGACGCTGAAGCTTCGCCTCGACCGCTGCGAACGGAAGCTGCGACCGCGCGCTGCGTGCCATCCCATCCGTCCCCGGTCGAGCGGTAGCCCAAGCCGCTGCCACCGTCCGGAGCAGCCAGTTTCATACGCTACATGGCCACCGGAGTTCACACCGGACCCGGCCAACGAATCTCCAGCCACCGATCTACTCCGAGGAAGTCCGTGCGATCGGGTGGCCGGTTACTTACGCCCCGCGGTGAAGTCAAGGCCCCAGTTGTACGCCCGCGACACCTCGTCCTGGTACCCGCGGAGGTAGCGCACCTCGCGCTGCACCGTGAGGTCGCCGTTCTCCACCTTGAGCAGGGCGATGGCGCAGGTGGGCGCCTGGTTGTCGGCCTCGTCGAGCCGCACCTCGACCTGGGGACCGGCGACCGGGTGCAGGGTGACCACACCGTCGGCGGCGCTCCAGTTGGGAACACCTTCGTAGATGAATGTGAAGACCAGAATCCGCTTGATCAGCGGCACGTACTTCAGGTTGACGAAGAGGTTCTCGCCGGCGGTGTTGGTGCCGGACCGGTCGTCGCCGTCGAGCCAGCAGATGGGGTCGTCGCCGACCAGATGCTGGCCCTTGAACGCGTCGCCCATGGCCTGGACGATTCCCGAGGCGCCGTTGATGAGCTCGTAGAGGCAGGCCAGGTCGAGGTCGATCGCGCCGCCGCGGCCGAAGAGGCCTCGTTTGGGCCGGGCGTTCCAGTTCAGGTTGACCCGCAGCAGGCCGGCGTTGGCGCCGCCCTTGCTCAACGAAACGGATGGCGTCCCCTTGGTCAGCGTCACCTTCCCACCGGACTGGGGCGCGGAGGCGGCCGCCGGCGGCGGCGCGACGGGCGGGGCCGGCGGCGGCGCGACCGGTGGGGCTGGCGGCGGCGCGACCGGCGGGGCTGGCGGGGCTGGCGGCGGCGCGACCGGCGGGGCCGGCGGCGGAGGTGCGGCGAAGGACGGAGGAGCCGGCGGGGCCGGCGGGGCCGGCGGGGCCGGCGGCGCAACCGGTGGGGCCGGGGGCGGCGCGACGGGCGGGGCCGGCGGCGGCGCGACGGGCGGGGCCGGCGGCGGCGCGACCGGCGGCGCGGCTGCAGCGGCCGGCGCCGGGTCGTCGTCGACGCTGATGCCGAAGGCGGTGGCCAGACCGGCCAGGCCGGAGTCCCAGCCCTGCCCGACGGCTCGGAACTTCCATTCGCCGTTGCGGCGGTACAGCTCACCGGCGACGAACGCGGTCTCGGTCGACGCCTTCATGTCGGCGAACCGGGCCAACTCCGCCCCGGACGTGGCGTCGACAAGTGCCAGGCACAGGTCGGTGATCTGCCCGAACGTCCCACCGTCGGCGGACGCGGCGATGATCACCCGCTGGATCTCCGGTTCCATCCGGTCCAGGTCGATCCGCATCGCGTCGGCCTGCGGTCCGCCGCCGGTCTCCTTGCCGAGGTGCGTGACCGCTCCGGAGGCGTGCCGGGGCTGGTTGTAGAACACGAAGTCGGCGTCGTTGCGGACCTTGCCGTCGGTGGCGAGCAACAGGGTGGACGCGTCGACGTCGGGCACCGTCGGCCCGGGAGTCCAGCTCAGGACCGCCCGCACGGCAGCGGCCGGGATCGGCGTGTTCGCACCCTTGCTCAGTACCGTCATGCGTATAGCCTCCCTGACGTCGTCGGCCGCTGCTGTCCGGGGTCGCAAATTCCCGCACCCGGAGGGGCAGCACAGCGGCACGTCGACGGGTGCCGGACCGAGGTCAAGCCGAGAGGCAACAGGGACGGAAGATTCCGCTCAAGGCGGCGTCATCGTCCGGCTGGAGCGCGGCACATCACCGACGGCCCTTCCGGCGTCTCATGGTTACGATTCCCGCGACGACGAGGAGAATCGGCAGAAAGAGGCCCCACATCAGCCAGCCGTTCATGAGCAGCCCCCTTCATACCGTGGTCAGCGAACACGTACACGCGACCCCGGGCGGGGCAGCACGAGCGATGCAAGCCTCCGCCACCGGTCTCCGGCAGAGGGTCATCCCCGGTGAATGAAATTCACTGCGCGGGCGCACCCGGTCACGTCTCCGGGGCCGGGTGGGTCAACACCGACCACAAGGCGAACGGGGTCATCGGGCTGTCGGTGATGCGGTCGGCTACTTCGGGCAGGGCAGCGGCAACCGCGTTGCTGGGTGTACGGGACCACGAACGAGAGGACGGGACGGTTGAATGGCGGACGATATCGAACGTCGATCCCTGTACCCGATGCCACTGCCCCCGCGCATCGCCGGGCGGCTCAGTACGATGGCACAGCCTTATCCAGACCGCCTCTACGAGCAGTTCTGCGCGCTGCGCTCGAACGGCGTCGACGTCATGGTCAGCCTCCAGCCGGCAGCGGAGCGTCAGGCAGCGGGACT
>Ga0207689_10001306_pt1 | contig 24017 bp, 24 predicted proteins | sample KBSMisM52_FD_184312 | JGI IMG/M metagenome (GOLD analysis project Ga0207689, IMG submission 184312) | Miscanthus rhizosphere microbial communities from Kellogg Biological Station, Michigan, USA - KBS Miscanthus M5-2 (SPAdes) (version 2) | ecosystem: Host-associated > Plants > Roots >... | reverse complement strand
AGCGGTGGAATATCTTGAAGAAGAATTTCCTGCTACTGATGAAAGGGACGAAATCGTTCAATTTATCCGCGCCTCGCAACGGGGTATTATCAAGCGCTTTTCAAAAACCAATGGCGATGAAGGTATCGTTGACTGATGCCGGCAAACGCTTCAACCGCGACTGGATCTTTCGTCATTTTAGTTACACATTTGAAAAAGGTAATTCTTATGCTATCACCGGCCCCAATGGCTCGGGAAAAAGTACTTTATTGCAGGTATTGAGTGGCTCAATGCAATTGAGCGAAGGAAATGGTGAGTGGGCAGCGGACAATGGACAGCTCGCAAATGAAGAAGTTTATAAACAGATCTCACTCTGCGCTCCTTACCTGGAAGTCGTGGAAGAGATGACTTTAAAAGAATTCCTGGAATTTCATCATCACTTTAAACCACTTCTATCCTCTGTTTCGATTGACAACATTATTTCGACAATCGGGTTGCAGGGTGCGATCAATAAGCAGATCCGCTATTATTCAAGCGGTATGAAGCAAAGAGTAAAGCTGGCACAGGCTATTTTTTCAGACACTCCTTTTTTATTGTTAGATGAACCTTGTACAAATCTTGATACAACCGGGATTGAACTATATCATGAACTAATAAATAAATACTGCAATGATCGCCTTCTGATCGTGAGCAGTAATGACGAGGTTGAATATCGGTTTTGCAAGGAAAGAATTAATATCACCGATCATAAGAAATAATCCAATACAACCCCTTACGTGAATTGTCATCTACCTTTAGAATTGGCTTCTTCAAAAAAAGTTTGAGAAACCAAATAGTTGCATATATTTGCAACCAATCAGTTTCACAAAGCGATGCTTCGGGGGAAGAGTTGAGATTGATTGTGGGAACAGTGATCACAAACTAATCATTGTATGAAGGGAAATCAATCCAATAATTTTGGTATGACGTCCTTTGACGCTTTTACCCCTTTGATTGACGCCATTACACCTTTCTACAGAGCGATTCTAAAAGTATGTTTGCTTCATCAAGTTTTATTAACAATCAAAAATCTTTGTATGGTAACAAAGGCAAGCAACAGCCAGCGCATATTCAAAAGAATTTTCGTACTTGCAGTAATCTCATGCCTGGCCGCAACACGATCGTTTAGTCAAAACAAACCGCTACAAAGTGGGTATGCTCCGGTGAACGGACTGAAAATGTATTATGAAGTATATGGCGATGGTAAACCCCTGGTTCTCTTGCATGGTGCATTTATGAATATTGATATGAGTTTTGCGCACCTTATTCCTGAGCTATCAAAAACAAGAAAGATAATTGCGGTGGAGTTCCAGGGCCATGGCAGAACAGCGGATATTGATCGACCTTTCTCGGCGGAAAATTTTGCTGATGACGTAGCCGCGGTTTTAAAATTCTTAAACATCGATAGCGCAGATGTATTGGGTTACAGCCTAGGCGGTGAAGTAGCCGCACAGCTCGCAATCAGGCAACCGCAAATGGTGAGGAAATTGGTTATTCTTTCTTCCGCATTCAACTTTGAAGGATGGAGTCCGGAAACACGAGCTGTATTTCCAATGATCACTCCGGAAATTTTCGCCAAAACGCCTATCAAAACAGAATATGACAGGCTCGCCCCTGACACTGCGCACTGGTCGCAATTTATCAAGAAAATGGTGCGCTTCGTTTCAACTCCATTTGATTTTACGGATAAGGCCAGGTCAATAAAAAAACCAATGTTACTCATTTTCGGCGATTCAGATGGCATCCTTCCGGAGTATGCTGCAGAAATGTTTCGCTCAGCAGGAGGAGTACGAAATGGCGATATGACCGGGTTGCCGAATAGCCAACTAGCCATTTTTCCCGGAACTTCTCATACAGCCGTAATTATGAGAACTGGCTGGTTACTTTCAATGATACCGCCGTTTTTGGAGGCGCCCGTACGCTAATTAAGCTCATCGGTCAATTCCTTCAGATCTTTTTCTTCCAACACGCATCTTTGAGGATGATGATCGACGGATGTCCATTTTATCAGCCTGATCGATCCATTTTCAATTTCAATGCCCGTGATATCGCCATCACTGAAACAGCAACAGCCGCTATTGAAATAAGTCGGTTTCATTTTAAGATAGTCAGAAGAGACGGCTGTAAACTGGGGTTCTGTTAACTTAATTTCTTTTTTCAGCTCTTCTATTTTGGCAGGATCATTTTCTTTTTGCGCCTCCAGCAAACTTCGGTATAGTCGTTCAAGATGGGTTAATGACTCAAAAACCGGTTGATGGGTATGACCGGTTATCAGCAAAGTATTTTTTTGTTTGGCCGACCATTCATACATGATCCTGTTGTGCAACGTCTTTTTCGTTGCATTGTAAGCCGGTGTATTAGGATTCACTTTAAGAAAAGCCTGCAATGGCGCCCAAATATGAGCTACAAAAAATTTACTGAACCAGTTGCCATCACTCTGTGCATCACCCTGGTGACCATGAGTAAGAAAAACAGAGAACAAATGGCCATTTATTTTTGACTGCAGGATCAATCCTTCATAAACGCTGATCCTCTGATCGTAGATCTTTTCCATTTCCAAGCCCGTCATTATATCTGTGCTCCAGGCGAGGTCATGATTACCGAAAATTTTTATAAAGGCATTTCTTTCAATAAATTTCTTTTCGCGTTCAAATGTGGCAGTATTGCTTTTTTTTACCGACGGCCACCGGTTTTCCCAAAGTTCATCGCTATCACCAAGACTTATAAAGAAGAAATTGTTACTATTGTAATAATCCAGCGCAGAAAGATAGTTAGGTTCACAAAGCATAAAATCATCGGCACCATCTTTCGCCCCCTTGTGTTGGTCGGAAAAAACGATGAATTTGCCGTGATCCACATCAAATGAGATCAGGGGTCCTTTTTTGGAAGGTTGTTTTTGAATCTGTTTCTTTAATTTGGACAAAGCTTTAAAGATCTTTTTTGGGACGGGCCGTGAGGAAAATCTATCAGCAAACCATAAAACCGGTTTGAGTAATATGATCTGCAAAATTTTTCGCATTTATCAAAACGAATTACAATCGACAAGTGGCCAAACGATTTTCTTCAGAGTGGGGCAGCAAAGATTATAGCATATTTCTACAGACAAAATCATTTAACTGCTATCATACTGATCTCAACATTGACAAATTTTGGCAAAGCTGAGACCTGCACGGTTTCTCTTGCCGGGAAGTCGCTATCAAAATATTTTCCATATACCTCGTTCAGCTCAGAAAAGCGATTCATATCCGTAAGAAAAATTGTTGTCTTTACTACATTACTAAAATCCATACCCGCCTGTTGTAAGATTGCTTTCAGGTTATGCATTACCTGGTGAGTTTCTTCCTGCAGGTCTTTGTTTCTTAATTCGCCAGTAGATGGATCAATACAAACCTGTCCGGAAATGAAAAGCGTGGCTTGTTCCGACCCTTCGGTGTTGCTAATTTTGATTGCCTGGTTATAAGGGCCAATTGGCGCAGGGGCATTGTTTGTATTTATGACTTGTTTCTTCAAGGCAAGTGGATTAAAATTCAGCGAACGAATTTAGCTTTATACGTTTTCTTTGCAAAAAATTAGTTATGCGACTGGTGGTGCTGGCCGATCAAATTTTAAAACAAGAATTACTAGACGACAGTGCAACGGGGCAAGTAGAAATAATATGGATCGATAATGTTGATGAATTTCCAAATCATGCAAATGCAGACGGGTTTATTGACCTTGAGTTTGACAATGCCAAACAAAGAATTGAGTTGCTGAAGAATTTTTCGCAACTCGTGATTGTAAATTCCGTTACCGATACACTGAAGGACATCAATGCACCGTTTGTTCGAATAAACGCCTGGCCAGGATTTTTCAAAAGGTCCGTCATCGAAGCCAGTTGCAATAGCAAGTCTTTAAAGGAAAAAACGGAAAGAATTTTTAATGGATTGAATAAAAAAACAGAATGGGTTCCCGATGAGCCTGGTTTTATCACAGCGAGGGTAATTGCAATGGTCATCAATGAAGCCTGGTATGCACTGGAAGAAGGGATAAGCACAAAAGAGGAGATCGATATTGCCATGAGGTTAGGGACAAATTATCCATATGGCCCCTTTGAATGGGGAAACCAAATCGGCCTAAGGAATATTTATGCCTTACTGGATAAGTTAGGTAAATCCAATAACAGGTATCAGCCTGCAGAGTTAATGAAGAAACAAGTGATCGCTTAATGGCCATTATTTTAAATATTGATACTGCACTTGACAATGGCTGTATCTCCTTATCAGAAAATGAAAAGGGTCTCAGCTATGCGATCAATGGAACCGCAAAAGATCACGCTACCTGGATACAGCCGGCCATTTATAAGTTGATAAAAGAATCCGGGATTAAAATGTCGGATCTAAGTGCCATCGGGGTCTGCATTGGTCCGGGATCATATACGGGATTGAGAATTGGTCTTTCGACAGCAAAAGGGTTATGTTTTGCCCTTAAAATCCCTTTGATCGCCATAAACACGCTGAAAATAATAGCCGTCTCGGCAATGAATGATATTCAAATGGAGAATCTCGATTTTCCATCAGATTTACTCATTTGCCCCATGCTAGACGCAAGGAGAATGGAGGTTTTTACCGCCGTTTATAATTCATCCCTGCAAGAAATTTATGAACCCCATTCGCGCATTTTGGACGCCTTAAGTTTTGATGAGCTATTAAGGAGGCAGAAAATGCTTTTTTTGGGGAATGGTAGTCTAAAATTTCAGCAGATCTGCCAAAATGCCAATGCCATATTTAAAAAATTGGCTTTAAACCCTTTCGCTCTTTCTGAGTTAACATATAAGAATTTTATTGGCAATAATTTTGCTACCCTTGCCTATGCGGAGCCCCTCTACCTTAAAGAGTTCTTTACCAAACAACCCGAGCCGGGCAAAACTAAACGCTGAAAAGCCTGGTGTCCTGAAGGAAAATGACATCGCTATTTTTAACACCTTAACCGTTTGAATTTTATGGATGAATTTGAAATATCAACCGCGCCGTCAATGGAAAATTTTTCCTCACTAAATGTCGACTTGCACAATCTAAAAAAAGCTGCAATGGTACTTCGTGCCATTAATCACAAGCTGAGGCAGCAAATTCTCAAACTCATTGATGAGAACGGCAAAATGACCGTTACGGAGATTTATGTAAAACTCAGGCTTGAGCAATCGGTTGCGTCTCAGCATCTCGCTATTCTGCGTAAGGCTGGGTTTGTAAAAACTGATCGTGATGGTAAGTTTATTTACTATTCAGTGAGTTCGGAACGACTTGAAGAACTGAACAAATTTGTGAAGGATCTTGTAGGCTAAGTTAGCACGCTAAATAGGGCTGTTTAAAAAACAGCCCTATTGCCGAGGTTTTTCAGGTCCAAGAATATCTTTTAACAGCTTCCTGTTGTTATACTAAGAGTTGACTAAGCATATGACTATCATATGCACCCGCCTGCGCCCGGATGTGAATTCTATAAGGTTGGAAAAATTAGAGACTGACGAGAAATTTCACAGATGAGGTGATCTACAAGAGCGGCCTAAATATAGGCAGAATTTCCAAAAAAAAAAGTGATGCCCCCTATTTTTTATTCAGCTCTTTTTCAGAGGCCAAATTTATTTTTTATGGGCTATTTTTGTATTTAAATTTTCCCAGATGTTCGTAAAACAACTATATACAGGATGCCTCAGCGAAGCGGCTTACTATATCGAGAGTAATGGAGAGGCCGCCATTATAGATCCTCTTCGTGATATTGACGATTATCTTGAAATTGCTTCTGAAAGAAAAACGAACATTAAATACATTTTTGAGACGCATTTTCATGCTGATTTCGTCAGCGGTCACCTTGATCTGAGCAAAGTAACCGGGGCCACTATTGTATATGGACCAGGTACCCAAACAAAATTTCCGGTGCATATTGCCGCGGACCGCGAAATGTTCAAAATCGGGGAATTATCTATTGAAGTCCTTCATACTCCAGGCCATACTCTTGAGTCTTCCTGTTATCTATTAAAAGACGAAAACGGAAAAGATCATTGCATATTTACCGGCGATACTTTATTTGTCGGTGATGTAGGCAGACCCGATCTTGCTCAAAAATCAGATGAACTCACCATGAATGATCTGGCAGGGCTTATGTATGAAAGCATTCAAAAAAAAATTATCCCTCTTGCAGATTATGTTATTGTTTACCCGGCTCACGGCGCCGGAAGTTCCTGTGGAAAAAACCTGGGGCCTGAAACTTTCAGTACCGTGGGAGAGGAAAAGAAATTCAACTACGCCCTGCAACAAAAAACAAAAGCTGGTTTTATAAAGGCAGTTACAGATGGTCTGGAAGCTCCTCCAGATTATTTTCCGGTGAACGCCCGCATAAATAAAGAAGGATACGACAGCATCGATGAATTGGTGATCAAAGGAACAAAGCAATTGTCAGTAGGGCAATTCAAAAGAATTGCGGAAGATGGCGCTATAATTCTTGACACCCGGAACTCCAATCTTTTCACACAAGGTTTTGTTCCGGGTTCGATCAACATAGGACTGGAAGGGAGATTTGCCCAATGGGCCGGAAGCCTCCTTTCTTTTGACAAAATCATTATCATGGTGACGGAAGCGGGGAGAGAAAAGGAATCAGTTGTCAGGCTGGGGAGAGTTGGGTTTGATAAAATTTCAGGCTGCTTGCAGGGAGGTTTTGACACCTGGAAAAAGGCAGGAGAAGAAATTGACATGATCATAAATATTGAGCCGGATGAACTTGCAATGGATCTTCCGTTTGATGATAATCTGGTAGTAATTGATGTTCGGAAACCAAACGAATTTGCTGAAGGACACATCACAGGCGCCATAAATATTCCTTTAAGTGATATGGTAGATCCGGGCAATATGGCCCAAATACAGGAAGATGACAACCTCTATATCCACTGCTCGGCCGGCTACAGAAGCGTAATTGCTTCTTCGCTCTTAAAGCGACAAGGTATTCATAACCTCCGCAACGTCTTGTACGGATGGAACAGAATAAAAGAACTCGAAAAAGTAGAGATCGTAAAAGAGAAAAGTATTTTAAATTGAGAAAAGTGAGCCTCTTGGCGTTGTCTGTTAACTACTTTATTACCGGGTTATAGCCCTCTTTCCAATCCCATTTCCATCTCCGGTGACTCCAAAGCCACATTTCGGGGTATTCAGAAATAAAATCCTCAAGACGATCGACGTATTTTTTTGTCAGTTCGCCTTCCTTTAATGTGCCTGGGTTTTCTTCAAGCATTTCAAAAAATATTTCATAATAACCGCGCCGTTCTTTTATTATTTTTACAAACAGCACTGGAATATTTCCCCGGCGTGCTCCGCTCTCTGGCGCCCTGACAAACGGTGTCGCCTTCCCAAAAAAATTGAACCAAAAGGCATTCGCAGGTGTGCCGGGATTCTGATCAGCGACTAGTGCCAGCATATAGGTAGAACTCCTGTAAGGAATAATCGCGTTCCGCATACCCGTGGCCGGCAACATCACTCCGCCGGTTTTTGACCTCACTTTCATAAATATTTTGTCCACTATTTTATTGCTAATAGGCATATAAACTACCAAAAAAAGATGCTTCACATTTAAAGCAACAGCCAGGCAACCCCACTCCCAATTAAAGTTGTGAGCTAATAATGCCTGGCATCGTTTTCCCTCGTCAGAAAGTCTTAATGGTATTGAGTAGTCTCCTCTAAAATGTTTTTTTATACAGGCAGGGGATGCAGAAATGAGTTTAATAAATTCAATAAAATTGTCGGTAAAGTTCCGATAGAATTTCCTGGCTATTTTTTTTCTATCTGTTTCCGATCGTTCAGGAAAAGCCTGTTTCAAATTTGAAAAAACAACTTTTTTACGGTACCCAATTATATGGCAGAGAATAAAGTAGGCAAAATCAGAAACCACATATAAAACTCTCAAAGGAAGAAGTGATATGAGGTAAAGAAATCCGTAAACGATGTAATACAAACCAGGAGGTTTTAATTAAAAATTTTCAAATTAAATTCAAAAATAGGGTTGTTATAAATAATCCCATCCACTATTACTGTCACAATACTATGTTCTGGACCAGGTCACTTTTAACGGGGTAATCCGTGTTAAAATGTAATCCGCGACTCTCCTTTCTGAGTGTTGCCCCTTTTACGATCAGGTAACCTACACTGATCAAATTTCGCAGTTCGAGCAATTGGGGAGATAAGGTACTGGTTTGGTATAATTGTTCTGTCTCTTCCCAAAGCAGATCAATGCGTCGCATAGCCCTTTGCAAACGGATATCGTTTCGAACAATACCGATGTAATCACTCATCACCAGTTGTAATTCTTTTAAGCTTTGGGTAATGAGAATCATTTCTTTAGGCCGCGATGTGCCTCGGGCATTCCAATCGGGGATATTTTCCTTTAATGAAACAGACTGAATGTTTTCGGTTGCATCTACATAACATCGATGAGCAAATACAATTGCTTCCAGCAGCGAGTTACTTGCGAGTCGGTTGGCGCCATGTAGTCCTGTGCTTGCACATTCACCACAGGCATATAAATGCTTGATTGAACTTCTACCCCATTCATCCGTCTTAATTCCACCGCAACTATAATGCGCAGCCGGGGCAACTGGAATCATGTCTTTCGTAATGTCAATTCCGATCGATAAACACTTTTCATAAATATTCGGAAAATGTTCCACGAATTTCTCGTTCACCATATCTCTGCAATCGAGGTAGACGTTTTCCGTGCCCGTGCGCTTCATTTCACTATCAATTGCCCGCGCTACAATATCCCTTGGCGCCAGGTCCTTCCTCGGATCATATTTTTCCATGAATGCTTCCCCGTTTTTGTTGCGAAGAATGCCCCCGTCGCCGCGCACCGCTTCGGTTATCAAAAACGCCTGGCCTCTTACCCCCGCCTCGTACAATGCAGTCGGATGGAATTGGATAAACTCCATATTCTCGATTCTTCCCTTCGCACGATAAACCATCGCCACTCCATCACCTGTTGCAATTGAAGGGTTAGTGGTGGTGCGATAGACCTGCCCATTGCCTCCCGTTGCGATCAATGTTGTTTTTGCTAAAATTTTTTCAATAGCATTTGTTTGCAGGTTCAGAACGTATACGCCGTAACATTCTATGTCAGGAGTCGATTTTGTAACAAGGTAGCCGAGATGATGTTGAGTAAGGATATCAACGACAAAGCAATGATTGATGAGTTGAATATTTGAACACCTGTTAATCGCAGCTAGTAAAGCTCGTTCAATCTCTTTTCCGGTAATATCTTTGTGATGAAGTATGCGAAAGGCAGAATGACCTCCTTCCTTTCCCAATTTGTAATCGCCATCGGGATCTTTATCAAATTTTGCACCCCATTCGATCACTTCATTAACACGGTCAGGGCCTTCCTTTACCACGATCTCCACAATACGCTCGCTGCATAAGCCATCGCCGGCAATCAGTGTATCCTCAATATGTTTTTCGAAACTGTCATGTTCAGGGTCATTGACGACAGCCACTCCACCCTGCGCATATTTGGTATTGGTCTCATCTGCAGTGGTTTTTGTAAGGATAATTATTTTTTTTTCGGGAAATTTTTCAGCGACTTTCAATGCATAGCTTAATCCCGCAATTCCTGAGCCTATCACCAAAAAATCTGTTTGCATTCTTTTGTTCCTATTTTTTTTTACCGCTCTAGACTTTATTCAGAGTTTCCGAGTTAATATACCTAACTGCTCCTTCCGTGATAAATAACTGGGCTAAGCCGTAGGTTAGCATAATTATCACTCCTGCATTATTGAATGGGGAAAAAAATTTATTAAACGCAAGTAGTGAATCTGAAACGACAAACAATATAGCTCCCATTGTCATCCACAAAGCGGCTTTCTTATTTTTACCAAGCATGGTGTGCATGGCCAGCATCACCATGAAACTCAAGACCACCCCATAAATACGTACCGGTAATTTCATATTACCAAGGTAGGGTGACAGAACGTTGATCAAAATGCTGTAATACACAATGACCAACAGCAGCAGCAATGCATTGCCCCGGATATATTCCCTCATCCGAATGTTGTGAAAGAAAACGATGTAAAAAACCTGGGCGACCAGGAACGCCGATAAACCAAACAAAAAGAAATTTGACCCCCTCTCTTCGAACAGCAGGAATATGTCTCCTGCCCATGAAAAAAATAAGGCCAGGAATATCCATCCTTTCAAGTTAGAATTGGCAGTATTAGTTCGTAATAACAGATAGATCGCCAATAATGGCATTAATAATGGCTTTACAATGAACTGGAGAGATTCACTATTTGAATAAACAGCGATGAGATTAACAAGCAAAACAAGGAGAAACAGGGTTATCCAAATTGTCTTTTTCATTCAGTTACTTTTAGCTGGCCTTCCGGATACTTTTTATTCAGATCTTCTATGGTGGGTTCAACCCAGGCCTCATTTTCCTTTAAAAGGTCGACCAACTCATCGACAGCTACTTCGCTATTCACGTTTCGTTTTACAATTTCTTTTCCCTTATACAAAGTTATTTTGCCGGGCCCGCTCCCTACATAACCAAAATCAGCGTCAGCCATTTCGCCCGGGCCATTTACAATACAACCCATGATCGCGATCTTTACGCCCTTTAGGTGATTAGTGACCGCTCTGATTCTTGCCGTCGTCTCCTGCAGATCAAATAGGGTTCTTCCGCAACTGGGACAAGAGATGTACTCAGTCTTCGATATCCTTGTTCTCGCAGCCTGCAAAATGCCGAATGCAACTGAATTCATTAACCGGTAATCGGTACGACTGTTTTTGTTCAGGAAATGATGACCCAGGTATATACCATCACAAAAACCATCCAATAACAATGCACCCGTTTCAACCGAGTAATGAATTAAACTTTCATCCATGCTGCCATCCTTGTTGTCACAAATAACAATTGCCGGATTCTTTACTTTATTATTTTCCAATTCGACAAACATTCTGCGAATACTTTGCATTGCGTTCCTGTTAGTTGAACTCAGGCACAATACAGCAGTCGGATCATTTTTAATTTTAGCAAACAACGGATCCAATGACGGGACCGAAAATCCCTCGGAAAAACAATCAAGCATTATAAAATTAATGCGCGAAGATCCGATCCAGTTCTTCTCTTTATACTGGTGTGCTTCGAGAATGGGAAAGTATTTTTCTTTATCAGGAGTGTTCAGCCACGCTCTATAGTACATGATCACCTTTAGCGTACCTGGCAATGCAAACCCTGGTTCCTGGTTTGCAGTAAAGATATAATCAGCAGCCGCATCGCTTATATTCCATTTATCCAAATCAGCATCATAGGTGTATCCCACGCTGTTTAGATCTTCTCTCATTATATTTTCAATCTTACTGAGATCAGCAATAACAACGGGCACATGCTTACCGCCTACGTTATCTACCGCAAATGTTTCCCTTCGCTGGTAATTGAAGGGATCATAAGGAAGCCTGGTCTGATTCCCTAAGCTTAAGTCGTGGTCTTGGGGTGCCGGCCGCCGGCGGTTGACTGTGAACTCTCGACTCTCGTACCTCTTCACCAAGTTCTTGCATACAGCAATCTCCAATTCAGGATCTTCGGTCAATGAAACCCTGATCGTATCGCCCAAACCATCTTCCAAAAGAGTGCCGGTACCAATCGAACTCTTTATTCTTCCGTCCTCACCATCCCCGGCCTCGGTCACTCCTAAATGCAATGGATAATATTCGCCGAACTCATCATGCATTGTTTTAACCAACAGGCGATATGCGTGCACCATCACTTGAGGGTTACTGCTTTTCATGCTGAGCACAACCTGGTGATAATTCTCATCCCTGGCAATACGCAAAAATTCCATTGCACTTTCTACCATTCCAATTGGTGTATCACCATAACGACTCATGATCCGGTCGCTCAGCGAACCATGATTAGTCCCAATGCGCATGGCTGTTCCATATTCCTTGCAGATCTTTACGAGGGGAGTAAACCGTTCACGAATGCGGTCAATTTCCTCCTGGTATTCAGCATCACTGTATTCAATAATTTCAAATTTCTTCCTGTCGATATAATTTCCGGGGTTGATCCTTACTTTTTCGACGATCCTTGCGGCAATTTCCGCCGCATTTGGGGTAAAATGAATATCTGCTACAATCGGTGTATTATATCCACGCTTGCTCAATTCATTTTTTATATTCAGTAAATTTTCTGCCTCCCTCTTTGATGGAGCGGTGATACGGATCAATTCTGAACCAGCCTCGATACAGCGGATCGATTGTTCGACTGTTGCCAGCGTGTCCATTGTATCGGTAGTGGTCATCGTTTGTACGCGAATAGGATGAAAATTCCCGAGCGCAAGGCTGCCTACCTTTACTTCACGCGTTGGTAGTCGCTTATATTCTGTAAGTGATTCGCAATACAACTGCATCAGCAATCTGGATTTATGATTTCATTCCGAAGAAACTCCTTTGGAGCATTTCAGATTGCAAAGGTAGCAACATTAACCACGCACATTTTTTAATAAAGGCCAAATTCTGCAATCAAAAAATCAAAATTAATTACCAGTCCTTTGGTTGAGCATTTCCCGTTTTTGAATTCTTTTGAAGACGCTCCTGGACTTGTTTTTCTTTTTGTTCGAGTAATTTGAGTTGCTGTTGTGCGTCACGAGGGGATATTTTTGGTTTGGGCTGTTGTTTTTGCTCCTGCTTTTTTTTCTCCTCTTGTTTTTTAGGAGGACTTTTCTTCTTCAGCTCCAATAAGGCTTTCTGAAGATTTTCTCTTGCTTCCTGGTCACCGGGATTTAATCGAAGTGCCTCTTTATACGCTTCAATGCTTTCCTCCAATTTCTTTTGCTGCGTAAGTATGACACCCTGGTTATAGACCGCCTTTGAACGAAGATCGTTTTCATTTTCCTTTAGCTTCAGTAGTTCCAGAAATTTATTTGCATCACTCGTCCTGTTCTGTTTGATCAATGCGCTAGCCAAATTGAATTTTGCAGTTTTATCACCGGGAAAGCTTTCCACAACCTTCCTGTATTCGGATTCGGCCTTGTCATATTGTTGTTGGCGATAGTAATTATTTCCGGTTTCGATATCTTTATTTTGATCCTGCGCCCATAAAGACTCGCTTATTAAAATCAGTACCAACATGGTCAAGAGGATCTTCATGCAATTTTTCTTTTTCTTTCAGGTAAAATAAACTCAAGTACTAATAACAGGAACATTACTCCTGCAAACCACATGTAATAAGTCGTATAATTCAACAGTGAGACATCAGTAAATGTCTTCCTTTCTACCTGCGACAACTGTTTCATTAATTCGTTTACAGTTTGGTCGCTGCTTTCAAAGTGCACATAAATGCCTTTGGTTTTTTCAGCAATTTGTTTCAATTCATCTTCATTCAATTTTGACACAACAATGTTGCCCATTGCATCTCTTTTAAAATCATTAGTGGCTGCGTCAGGGATTTGGGCGCCCTCCGGCGAGCCGATTCCAACCGTACAAACCATTATCCCCTGCTGCGAGATGCTTTCAGCCGTTTTTAACGCTTCTTCGTCATGATCCTCACCGTCAGAAATAAGAATGACTGATTTAAATCTTCCTTCTTTTGTGTTGAAGGCCCGGGCACTCATTTGCAGCGCATCACTAAAAACCGTCCCCTGTGCGGGTATTGCGTCGGGTGTGGCCGATGAAACAAAAATAGCTGCCGCGCCGTGATCAATTGTCAATGGCATTTGCATGTATGCCTTCCCCGCAAACAAAACCAGCGCGATCCTGTCATTTGGCATCTGGTCCATTAATTTCAGGATCATTTGTTTTGCTCTTTCAAGACGATTCGGTGAAAGGTCAGTTGCCAGCATGCTCTTACTAACGTCAAGCGCGATCACAACATCGATCCCTTTCCGGGAAATATTTTCGGCGCTACCTGGTCTTCGAAGGTTGGCTACCGCAATGATACCCAGGGAAAAGGCTAATGAAAACAAAACGAATTTGCCTGCAAATAGCTGGGGGGAAAAATTTTTAATGAGCTGCTGCACTAACCTGTTATCGCCGATCTTCTTTACCGTTCTTTTTTTCCATCTTAATAAAAAAAGAAAAAGTAATACAAAAACAGCCAGGGCAGCGAACAGTAGTAGAAATTCTTTGTATTGAAACTGAAAATTCAACGGGCAATAGATTATCAAGAATTAAACCAAACACTACATTTTACCTTCCATAAACCCCAACTGCTTGAGGATTCCCTTCAGAATCTTCATACGAATGGCGGGTATGTCAGCACTGGCATCAACACTTTCAAAATTTAAAACGAAAAAGTAGGGGTGCTTATTTTCTTCGATCCAGCCGACAATCCATGCCAACTGGTGTCCTTTTTCGTTTTGCCCCCAGCCTGTTTTATAACTCAATTTGTAATTCGAATTGTCTTCAAATAGCATCGCCCTCTTTACGATATCTTCATAAGTATCAAAAAAAGGAAGTTGATGGAAATAAAGCCGTTTTACAAGGCCCATTTCTTCATCGGGGGTTATTTTTAGTGAATTATCCAGCCAAAAGGTGTCAATCTTCGTAGTGATCTTTTTAGTTCCATAAGAAATACTGTCCAACCAAAATTGCATGGTGTCCTTACCAATTCTCCTGGCGACCTCCTGGTAGTAAGGAACGGCTGATACACGGAAAGCTTCGTACATACTCAGGTCTTTGTTCCATTCTTTGACCGGTCTTTCAACACCATCCCATTTTATTACCATGCTGTCATTTGTTATTTTACCGGTCTGCAACCCGATCAATGAGTTTACGATCTTAAAAGTGGAAGCCGGTAAAAAAGCACTATCCCGGTAGCGCTTTAAGTTAAAAACCGTGAATTCACCCGTGCCATTGTTAAACATCGCGAAAGTTCCGTTCACGTGATTTTCATCGAAGAAATTTTTAAGGCTATTATCAATTTTTACATTATTAGGCGAACATGCGTTTAAGCAAGCGAGCACCAACAAACAAAATGCAAAAAGTTTCATTTGAAAATTTTTGCAAAGGTAAGTGTGAGAAAAAGGAATTGAGAATAGTAAATTGCAAACTGTAGCATTGGCAATTAATACCTGATGTTTGACATTGACAATTTTTACCTGTTCCTGACTGTAAGCCTCCTGATCAATCTGTCACCAGGTCCGGATATGATCTATACGGCCGCCAGAAGCTTATCACAGGGAATCAAGGCCGGTATATTTTCAGCTCTGGGAATCTTCGTAGGGTGCTTGTTTCATACTACAGCCGCAGTTTTTGGACTTTCAAAGATCATCGAAGAATCAGTGTTGCTTTTTTCGATTATTAAATATGCAGGTGCTGCTTATCTCATATACCTTGGTATGCGATCAATTTTAAGCGGGAAAAAAACCAAAAAGGAAATCGACACTCTGCCTATACTGACCAGTCGAAAAATTTTTTTCCAGGGAATGCTGACAAATATTTTAAATCCAAAAGTGGCTATTTTCTTTTTATCCTTTTTACCCCAGTTCATTAATCCGGAATCAACTTATTTGAAGGAACAAATTGCATTCCTCGGATTATGGTTTGATGTGCAGGGAGCCGCCGCGCTGATGGTTGTGGCCTGCGCGGTTGGTGCATTCAAGAATATCTTGCAGAAGAAACCGACGTTTTGGAACTGGCAAGAAAAAATAACTGGATTGATACTGTTGGGGCTTGGGGTGAAGATGTTTTTTACTAAAAAATAAGAAATCCCGCGACAGCGGGATTTTTCCTTTGGCCAATAAGCGGCATTAGAGATAAATGCCATTATTTAAACGGTAATGTCTCCTTCCCTGGCAATCTTTCTTCATGGATGTACAGGATGCGAAGATGGAGGCGATAACAATTCCTATTAGAAGGAAAAGGAAAATTTTTTTCATACAATTTCTTTCCGGGTGAATTAATAGCGGTAAATCAAAGGAAGGATCGGTAGAATTAGTTCATCAGAGGAAAAACGAATATAAGACAGTTTTATTATTTTTTATACAGCCTCGTAATTTTCCTAGTTATTTCGATAAATTTAGGTATCATGGAGTTAACCAAAACTAATTTTATATGAAACTATTTATTTTTTGCTTACTTGTCGCAGCGGTTTCCATCCTTGCATGCAATAACAACAAGCCAAAAACAATGACAATCAAAAGTGACGATGGTAAAAGTAAAGTATCAGTCGATGTAAATAGTGCAGCGGCAGTGAGTAACGATATGCAGAAGAAAATGGAAGAGCTAAAGAAACTCACACCACTCACTACCGATCAATTAAAAACGATGTTGCCGGAACAACTTATGGGCATGAAACGTTCCAGTTTTAATGCCAATAGCATGATGGGCTTTGCTTCAGCTGAAGCAACTTACAAAAACGAGAACGACGACAAAGAAATTGAGCTTAACATTCTTGATTGTGCAGGAGAGGCGGGTGCCGGTGTTTATTCGCTCAGCTACTGGACAAAAATGAGCATGCAATCAGAAAGTGACAATGGCTATACCAAGACTGTTGATTTTAATGGCGACAAAGCAGTAGAAACATATGAAAAAGGCAGTGACCGCTATGAGCTCACCTATGTGGCGTCAGACAGGCTATTGGTCACTGTGAAAGGCGAAAAAACCGGCCTTGATGCTGTTAAACAAACCGCCCAGGATCTTAATTTAAAAGTAAACTGATCGGACCTCCTTATTGATTCATTTCAGCACATTTAGCTTTTTCCCGATTTTGGTAAATGCGGAAATAGCCTTCTCTAAGTGTTTTTGCTCATGCGCTGCGCTTAACTGTACGCGTATGCGAGCCTGGCCTTTTGGCACTACGGGGAAAAAGAATCCGATCACATAAATTCCTTCATTAAGAAGCTCAGCAGCAAAGGTTTGAGCCACTACCGCCTCGTACAACATAATAGGAACGATTGGGTGCTCACCGGGCTTGATGTCAAATCCTGCTTCCGTCATTTTTTTTCTGAAGTATTTTGTGTTGCTCTCCAGTTTGTCACGCAGTTCAGTGGTTTCACTGAGCATGTTGAGTACGGCAATGGATGCGCCCGCAATGGATGGAGCCAGTGTGTTGCTGAATAGGTAAGGTCTTGACCGCTGTCTTAACATATCGATAATTTCTCTTCGGCCACTCGTAAACCCGCCACTGGCACCTCCCAGGGCCTTGCCCAAAGTGCCGGTGATAATGTCTATCCTACCCATTACACCCCTGTATTCATGTGTACCCCGACCCGTTTTTCCCATGAATCCCGAGGCATGGCATTCATCGATCATTACAATAGCGTCATATTTATCCGAGAGGTCACAAATTTTATCCAATTGAGCAATGGTTCCATCCATACTGAATACTCCATCTGTTACAATAATGCGACTACGTAAGGTGGCCGCCTCCTTCAACTTTGCTTCAAGGTCCGTCATATTGTTATGCTCATAACGAAGCCGCTGTGCTTTACACAGCCGGACACCATCAATTATCGACGCATGGTTTAATGCGTCTGAGATGATCGCATCATTTTCGTTAAATAAAGGTTCGAAGACACCCCCATTGGCATCAAAACACGCCGCATATAAAATGGAATCTTCAGTTCCTAAAAATTGAGCAATCTTTTGTTCAAGTTCTTTATGAATATCCTGCGTACCACAAATAAAGCGGACACTGCTCATGCCATAACCACGCGATTCAATGGCAGCATGGGCTGCTTCGATCACTCGGGGATGGGAAGAAAGCCCAAGGTAATTATTGGCACAAAAGTTCAGGACGGTTTTCCCATTTACCGTAATCTCTGCGCCCTGTGGACTGGTGATGGTCCTCTCAGTTTTGTAGAGGCCGGAGACCCGGATCTCCTCAATCTCCTTCCCTATTCTGTTTACAAAATTTTCATTCATGACCTTAAATTAAGACGCAAATATAGCTGGTTGAGGGATCGGGCTAAGGCTGCAAGGACCCCCATCCCATTAAAATACATAACCAGGACATGTAACATTTTGGCCAATTCAGGCGTATTACTCATAAATTCCCGGCTTTTACGGCTAATTTTGGCTTTTCATCGGCTGTTTATGACTGAAAAAGAATATAATTTATGTGTCACTGAATATGCAGACAATGTGTACCGTTTCATCGTGAAGAACCTGCGCCATGAAGAGGATGCACGTGATGTGGTGCAGAGCGCCTTTGAGAAAATGTGGCGCAACCGGGAAGGCATTGATGCAGAAAAAAGTAAGTCATATTTGTTTACAGTGGCGTATCATCAAATGATCGACCACCTACGTAAAATGAAGAGAATACAGTTGAAGGAAGAATTTAAAGATGAAACGAGGGTCATTCACCGGCCAATGCACAATGCGAAAAAAATACTGGAAGAAGCGTTGGGCCGCCTGAGTGAAACACAGCGTAGCCTTGTAATGCTGAAGGATTACGAAGGATACAGTTATGAAGAGATCGGAAAGATAACGGGATTGAATGAAAGCCAGGTAAAAGTTTACCTGCACAGAGCCAGAGTTCAACTGAAAAATTATCTAGTGAAACCTGAAAATGTGATCTAGTAAAAAAGACATGAATATTGATCGTCATAATTACGAAGAGTATTTCCTGCTTTACATTGACAACGAATTAAGCGTTGACCAGAAGAAGCAGGTTGAACTGTTTGTGCAGGAAAATCCTGACCTGGAAGAAGAGTTGGTCATGCTGAAGCAATCGAGATTAATTCCTGATGACTCCCTTGTATTTGATAAAAAGCATTTATTGATGAAAGAAGAAAATGCACCTCACTCCACGAGTAATTCTTTCATCAATCTGAATAATTACGAACAATGGCTGATCATGTATGTAGATGATGAGTTAAGCGCGGAAGAAAAACTAGCCATTGAAAAATTTGCGTTAGCTCACCCCCATGTTCAGCAGGAGCTTGAATTATTTCAACAAACGAAGGTGCAACCGGAAGAATTGGTCTTCCCGAATAAAGAAGTTTTATACAGGAGAGAAAAAACAGTACGGGTTATCAGCATACAATGGTTGAGAGTTGCCGTAGCGGCTGTGTTGGTTATTGCGGCAGGTATCACACTTTATTCAATTTTCAATAAGAGTACCGATAAAGGAATTACTCCGAATGGTATCGCTAAAAAAGAACAGGTTCCTGCTTCCATAAATGCCACTCTACCAACCAAAGAAAATCAAACTGCTGTCGTTAAAGACACAGAACAAGAGATGGCGTCACATGCGGTTGACAACGAAATAAAAAAGGGAAACGAACAGCAAGAACAGCCGAAAGAAGAAATCAAGCAGCAATTAGCCTATAATCCCACCGAGCAACCTAATGAACCTATTGGTGAAACTAAAAGAGTTAAAGCAACTACGGTTGATATCAAGGAAGGTCCTATAGAGCAGCGAAAAATGACTGACGCTGTTGCTATCGATGAAAAAATGCATATAGAAAATATTAAGACTGCTCCTGTAACAAATCCAGTTGTAGAAACGCCTGACAAGAGTAGCATATCTGATGATGCTGTACAATACGCCAGCAACACCGAGAACAAAAAGTTTCGTGGATTTTTCCGGAAAGCAACACGAATCCTTGAACGCACAACAAGCATCAACGCGGCCGACGATGATAAAGTGCTGATCGGTGGAATGGCCATCAATCTAAAATAATTTCAAAAAACAAATAACAATTATGAAAAGGATATTGACCCTAAGTATAATCTTATGCACTGCACTGATTGGTTTTGCTCAGATAGATACTACAGGAAAGCAGACCGACACAACAGGAAAACAAAATGAAGTGGATACGATAAAAGTGGGCGGAATGATCATCATTCGTAAGCACGGCGAAAATGAGATCAGCCACCAGAAAAAGGAAAAAAGTGAACCATATCACCACCATTACTACAAGTCATCCAACCTCAGTACAAACTGGTGGATCATTGACTTCGGTTTTTCCAACTTCAACGATCAAACGAATTATTCGTCCCAGGAAGCGAAGGATTTTGCCCCCGGCACTTCGAAAGAAGCTTTCAGACCCAGGACATGGAAATCAAGAAACATGAATATCTGGCTTTTTATGCAACGCTTAAATATGATCAAGCATGTAGTTAATTTGAAGTACGGGTTTGGATTGGAGCTAAACAATTATTTCTTTGATGATGAAAGGATACACATGTATAGAAATCCTACCCAAATTAAAATAGATACATCGTCTGAATGGGCAACCGTTGATAAAAACAAACTGGCGGCAGATTACCTTACTGTACCTATGATGCTCAACTTTAATTTCACTCCGGATCGTGCAAGAGGATTTGGCGTCAGTTTCGGGGTAAGTGCAGGGCTCTTGTACAGTTCAAGACAAAAAATAAAAGATAATGGCGATGTAAGCAAAACACATGATGATTTTGATCTCAGGAAATGGAAGATATCATACATAGGAGAAATACTGCTTGGTCCTATAAAATTGTATGGGAGCTATGCTACGCAAAGCATGTGGGAAAAAGGATTGGACCAGACACCTTATACTGTGGGTCTTCGGTTCTCGTATTGATAGCAGAATTTCTCTTGTAAATTTGCTGAACCGGCATCGTAAATGATGCCGGTTTTTTATTGTTGTTGATAAAAATACAGGAGGTTTTGCCCAATCTTTTGTGAAAGTATTTTAATTTAAAGCTGGGAATTATCCCTTTGCATTAGTTTTGAAAAACATCGTTAAAGATCTTCAAAGAAAAAATAAAATCGAGAAAGTTTGCGTTTGAATCTGTACGGTCAAAGGACATAACTTATGAAACTACCTATCCTGTTTACGTCCCTATTCCTTGGAAGCAGCCTGTTTTCCACAAACATCACGTTCGACACAAATAAGATTCCAACAGAATCTAAAAAGAGAATTGCAACAGAGAACGGAAAAATACTTCCGATAGGCACTGTCTATTTGATCATTGACAAGTCGGATTACGAACTCAACGTATATGATGACAAAGGCTGGTTCGCCACTTATCCTGTGGTCTTTGGAAATAGTAGCCTTGGAGATAAAAAAATGGAAGGCGATCGGTGCACCCCCGAAGGGAGCTTTCATATCGCATCTAAAAAAATTCATGACAAATGGGATCGCTTTATTGCCCTTGATTATCCCACAAAAGAGAGCTACGAAAAATTCAGGGAAAGAAAATCACGGGGCGAAATACCGGCTGGTGCACGAATTGGCGGCGGTGTTGGCATTCATGGCACCTGGCCGAATGATGATTATATTATAGACCGCTATAAGAACTGGACAAATGGCTGTATTTCCATGAAAAATAAAGACGTGGAGGATCTGTATAGCTATCTTCCCGTAGGTACCAGCGTAACAATCAGGAAATAGTAATCATTTTGAGATGAATTCACTTACTTCTTGTCTCCATTTCAACGGATCAGCAGTTAATAAGGGCTGATGACTCGCATGGTCATAGATCACTAACTTTTTTTCAGAAGAAGGAATGTTTTCAAAGATAAAATCGCGCTCGGCTGGAGAGGCAAATATATCCGTGGCGCCACATTGCATTAGCACTGCACAATTGATTTTCCGAGCGTATTTGTAAGTATCCTGTCTAAAGCCATTAAATCCCCGCTCAATGCTTGCCCAGAAGGTTATAAAACTACCAAAGGGTTTTTCCGGGAAACCAATCATTTTCCCTCTTACTCCAACAAGCCGTTTGAAGTTGCTAAAGGGTATTTCGAGAATGACGCGTGAAGGTGTTATGTTGTAATCATAAAAGGCCTTCATGATCACCACTGAACCCATGGAAAGGCCGTAAAGGATAATATTTTTCTCTCCTTTTTTTAAAACGTACTCATAAGCGAGTTTCACATCCTCGGATTCTGTGTAAGCCATTGTCGTAATATTTCCATCGCTCCGGCCATGGGCACGAAAGTCAACCAGCATGACGTTAAATCCCAAATATCTAAATTCATATGCCTGTTTAAGCACATTGGACTTATTTCCGCCCAGGCCATGAAAAAGAATGACCGTGCCTTTTGAGGAATCCATTGGGATATACCAGGCCTCTAATAACAAACTATCTTTTGTTACAAGGTGAATCGTTTGATAAGCAACTCCCGGAGGAACTTCATTGGTTATTTTACGATACACAGGTCCTTTAAAAAGTCGCCATGTTTTAATAAAAGCATTTCCTGACCGGGGCTCATCGATAGCATTTGAAAACGGCTCGTAAAAATGAGTGAGTTTATATCCGTAAATAATCCCGCTAATGTTGATCAATATAAATTGAGCCAGAAACACCCATAATATCCATTTGAGTACGAATCGCGTTCCTTTTCGCATATTGGCTTTGTTCATTATGTGGCCTCAACTACAATTTTAGAAATGTTTTCAGTCTACAGGAAAATATTTTTAATTTTTTTTATAGAATATTAATAAGAGGTATGAATTTTGCTGATTTGGAACAGTTTGTTCTGAACATATTGAGAAAAACCTTTTAAAGCAGCTTCACCCTTAAGCTGCTTTTTAATTTATAACAACTATATTCTTCCATTTTTAATTTCGTCGACAACAGCCGGGTCAAGTAAAGTCGTGGTATCACCCAAATTAGAAAGCTCACCCTCAGCGATCTTCCTGAGAATTCGTCTCATTATTTTACCGCTTCGTGTTTTTGGAAGCCCTGTTACGAACTGAATTTTATCCGGCCTTGCGATCGGACCTATGATCCTTGAGACCGTAAGGGCGATATCTTTCCTGGTCAGCTCCTGGTCCCCATGAACCGAACTTGTGATCACGTAAGCGTAGATACCCTGTCCTTTTATGTCATGAGGATATCCAACCACTGCGCTTTCCACCACACCCGCATGCATATTGATCGCATTTTCTACTTCGGCGGTGCCAATACGGTGACCGCTCACATTTAAAACGTCGTCAACACGACCAGTGATCCGATAGTTCCCTTCCGCATCCCTTAAGCATCCATCTCCCGTAAAATATAAATTTTCGTAAGCCGCAAAATAATTCAAACGGCAACGTTCATGGTCCCCATAGGTCGTTCGTAAAATTCCCGGCCACGGGAATTTAATACAGAGATTCCCGGCAGCCTCCGGGTTTTCATTTCTTTTTCCATTTTCATCGACGATCTCTAATTGCACTCCCGGTAAAGGCAGCGTTGCATAAGTAGGTTTCGAAGGTGTTACCCCGGCAAGATTAGAAATTAGAGTTCCAGCCGTCTCAGTTTGCCACCAGGTGTCAACTACAGGGCATTTCTTTTTACCGACATTTTCATCATACCAATGCCAGGCTTCCTCATTAATGGGTTCACCGACTGTTCCCAGTACTTTTAGTGAATTAAGCTTTTTCCCTTCCAAAGGTTTTGTACCAAAACCCATCAGAGAACGAATAGCCGTGGGAGCAGTATAAAGTATATTGACCTTATATTTATCGACGATCTCCCAAAATCTTCCGGCATCAGGCCATGTAGGCACTCCTTCAAACATCAATGAAGTAGCTCCTGCACTGAGCGGTCCATATACTATATAGCTGTGCCCGGTTATCCATCCAATATCGGCTGTACAGAAATGGATGTCTCCAGGGTTATATTGAAAAACGTTCACAAAAGTGTAAGTGGTCCAAACCATATAGCCACCGCAAGTATGAACAACTCCCTTGGGTTTACCTGTAGAACCCGAAGTGTACAGGATGAACAACATATCTTCCGCATCCATTTCCTCCGCAGGATAATCAGGGTTGCCCATTGTTTCCACTTTTTTTATTTCATCTTCCCACCATACATCGCGACTCTTGATCATGCTTACCGGCGTTCTTGTTCTTGTTAATACAATTACTTTTTTCACAAACTTGCATTGAACAAGGGCATCATCGATCACTGCTTTTAAGGGTATCTCCTTATTACCTCTGAATGCCCCGTCGCAGGTAATTATAAATTCTGCATTAGCATCCTGCAGCCGGTCAGCAATGCTCTGCGCACTGAAGCCACCGAATATAACAGAGTGAATGGCGCCGATCCTTGCACAGGCTAAAATGGCAATGGGCA
>Ga0207689_10001305_pt1 | contig 24023 bp, 15 predicted proteins | sample KBSMisM52_FD_184312 | JGI IMG/M metagenome (GOLD analysis project Ga0207689, IMG submission 184312) | Miscanthus rhizosphere microbial communities from Kellogg Biological Station, Michigan, USA - KBS Miscanthus M5-2 (SPAdes) (version 2) | ecosystem: Host-associated > Plants > Roots >... | reverse complement strand
GTCGAAGGGGAGTTGAAACAGCTGCGGGCCATTCGCGATGCGAATCAACGCTCGCCGGTCCGGCTCATCCCGACCTGCCTGGCCGCGCACGATTTTCCGCCGGAGAGCCGTGGCAGTGCGGCGGCGCGGCGCGGCTACGTTTCGACGATCATCGGCGAGATCCTGCCGGCCGTGGCCGAGGAAAAGCTGGCCGTCTTCTGCGACGTCTTCGTCGAGCGCGGGGTCTTCACCAACGAAGAAGGGGATGCCGTTCTCCGCGCCGGCGCCGCGCTGGGCCTCATCCCGCGCATGCACGCGGACGAGCTCTCCGACACCGACGGAGCCTCTCTCGCCGCTACCCTCGGCTGCGCATCAGCGGATCACCTCATGCAGATCTCCGACGCCGGCATCGCCGCGCTGGCGGCCTCGAACACCGTCGCCAACCTGTTGCCCGCGACCAGCTTCTTCCTGATGTCCGACCGCTACGCCCCCGCGCGCCAGCTGATCGACGCCGGCGCCATCGTCTCTCTTTCGACGGATTGCAACCCCGGCACATCGATGACCGAGTCGATGCCGATGGTGATGCAGCTGGCCACGCTGCAGATGAAAATGACGGTGGAGGAGTCGCTGACCGCGGCGACGCTCAACGGCGCTGCCTCGCTGCAGTTCGCAAAGGAGACGGGCTCGATCGAAGCGGGCAAACGTGCCGATCTCGTTCTACTCGACGCGCCGAATTACCTGCATCTCGTCTACCACTTCGGGGTGAATCTCGTCTCGCGGGTGATGCGCGATGGGGTGTGGGTCACCTAGCGATCGCAGCGCCGATCCGCCGCCGGCCGTATTGCTCGTCCACCTCGTTCAGGATGCGCGTCGCTCGTTCGGCAAACGCCTCAGCGATCCAGACGCGCGCTTCCCACGGCTGCGGCGCGTCGAGAATGATCTCCTCGTTGCCGAGCATGGCCAGCGCGGTTCCGGCTTCGATGACGTAAGGGACGCCGGCCTTCTCCAGCCGGTCGAGCAGATCGCCGACGAGCTCCGCTGACCTCTCCTCGGCCAGCGGCATGAGATTGCCGAGGTGCTCGATGGCCGGATGGAGCTCGGACACAAGCGCCACATCGCAATCGGAGCAGTGTGTGATGCCGTCGCGGTATTCGCTCTCGCAGTTTGGGCAGAACATGCGGAGGGGATCTTCTCACAAGGAAACGTAGGTCGGACTCTCCAGTCCGACCTGCACGTGAAAAACACGGGTTGCAACGACAAGCCGCGCGAGAACCTGTCGGACTGAGAGTCCGACCTACGTTTCACCCGTAAAACGCGCAGATCTTCTCGTACAGCTTCGCGCCGATCGCGCTCTTAGCCTCGGTGGTGCAGCCGGCGATGTGCGGGGTGAGGATGAGGCGCGGATCGTCGGGCCAGGTGCGTGCCGGCGGTTCGGGATCGTAGACGTCGAGCGCCAGGCCGCCGAGGTTGTTGTCGGCGAGAGAAGAGAGCGCGGCGTCGACATCGAGCACTTCGCCGCGGGCGGCGTTGATCACGATCGCGCCGGGAGGGAGCATCGCCAGCTGGTTGGCGCCGATCATCGAGCGCGTCTCCGGAGTGAAAGGGACGTGCAGCGTGAGGATGTCACTATCTCGCAGCAGCGCATCGAGTGACGCGGCGCGAACAGCACCTCGGTCAACGAAGTCCTGATCGCTGATGTACGGATCGAACGCTGCGATGCGCATTCCGAAGACGCCGGCGAGGCGGGCCACGCGCATGCCCACTTGTCCCAGTCCGACGATGCCGAGGCGGTGATGGCGGAGCTCGTGGCGGGTGGCGCAATCGTCGCGGTCCCAGACTCCGGCGCGCATCGAGCGGTCGTACGAGGGAACGGTTCGCGTCAATGCGATCATGAATCCGATGACCAGCTCGGCGACGGCGTTCGCATTTTCGCCAGGCATGTTGATGACGGCGATGCCGCGCTCGCGCGCCGCCTGCATGTCGATGTTGTCGGTACCGCTGGTTCCCTGCGCGATCAGCTCCAGTTTCTTCGCGGCATCGATCACGCGCTTGGTGACTCGGTTGTAGGAACGCGTGACCAGGATCTCGCAGTCGTTCACGATCGCTTCGAGCTCATCTTCGGATTTGACCGGCCTGTCGATGATCTCGAAGCGGCCATCTGCATGTGCGCGCGTGAGAAGGGAGCGGTCGACGTCGGCGGCGATGAGCAGGCGTTTCACGATTTGAAGTTTCTCACGCGAAGACGCGAAGACGCGAAGCTGCAAATCAAACCTTCGCGTCTTCGCGCCTCCGCGTGAGGATAGACTTTGATCGATCTTGCGCTTCTTAGCCAAACACCGCATCGCCCTCATCGCGCTGGCCGTTTATCACTTCGTCTTCTTCTTCCCGACGCTCTTCATGGGGCGCATCGCCTCGCCGAACGATGCCTTCTACAACTACGAGCCGTGGAAGAGCGTGCGGCAGATCGATGTGCAGAACTCGCTCATCAACGATCCACCGACGGCGTATTACACGGTACTCTCGCTGATCAAAACCGACTGGCGCGCCTTTCACTGGAACCCGTTCATCGGCTCCGGCGTGCCGGGCTTCGGATCGACGCTGCTTGCGCCATTCAGCCTCTTTCCAGCGCTGCTGCTGCCGCTGCCGTGGATCTACACCGGCATCATCCTGCTGAAGCTCAACGTCGCCTTCTGGCTGGCGTATCTCTGGCTGCGCGAAGAGCGGCTCGGAAAGCGCGGCGCGGCGGTGGGGGCGATTCTCTTCGCCGCGGCGGGACCGATCGCGGTGCGGTGGTGGTGGCACGTCACCAATGCCGCGCCGCTCTATCCCGCACTTCTCTGGATCGCACTGCGCACGGCGCGCGGAAAACGGACCCCGGCCTGGGCCATCGGATTGGTCGCGCTCTGCTACTCCCTCTCAGCCTTCCCTGCGACGATGGCGTACGGGGCGTATGCCGCGGTTGCGTATTTTGTGTACGTTGCGATTCGGGAGCGCCGCCTCGCGCCGCGCGTGTTCGTCATCGCCGCCTTCGCCACTCTTCTCGGTGTGATGATTGCCGCGCCCTCGTTCATCCCTCTCGCGCAGCTGGTCAAACGCAGCGGATACCTCGAATCGCGCGCCAGTGCCGCCGCGAAGCATGTCTTCCCGCTCCACCACTTCGCGCTCTTCGTCAATCCCGATCACCTCGGCAATCGCGCTCTTCGCGACTGGCGCGGCGATCGAGCCCTCGGTTCACTCAACAACTACATCGAGGCCACGGTCTACGTCGGCGTCGTCACGCTACCGCTGATTTTTCTGGCCGTCGCCAACCGCCGCGCGCGCTCGCGCTGGTTCTGGCTGGCGATGCTGGCGGTGATGCTCGCGGCGATGTTCGGCTTCAGGCCGGTGGCGAAGATCGCCGGCAGTCTGCCCGGATTCAAGTATTCGCCCTTGACGCGCATCGAGCTGATGCTGCCGATTGCTGCGGCATATCTCGCTGCCGCCGGCGCGGCCCTCATTGCCCGCGGACGTTTTCGTGTCGCCCTCGGTACGCTGCTCGCCGTCGCCTGCGCCGCGGACCTGGCGGTGTTCGCGGGCCGCTTCTACCCCTATCTCGATCCGGGGCTGGTCTCGCCACCAACAGGATCGACGATCGCCTTCCTGCAGTCGCAACGGAAGCCGTTTCGTATCGCGCCGTTCTTCGACTATCTCTGGCCGAACAGTTCTGAGCTGTATGGATTGGAAGATGTTCGCAGCCACTTCTCCTCCGAGGGCAGCTACCGGCGGCTGCTCGAACGGATCGATCCGAGCGCCGCGCTGACGTCATCCACGGTCATCAACTTCAGCAGCCTCAAATTCGACTTCAACGATCCGCTGGTCGGAATGCTCGGCATCCGCTACCTGCTGGAGCAGCGGACGATCGACGTGATGAAGTGGACGATCTTCGCCAACACGAAGGCGGGCGTGAAAGAGATTTCGGCGATGGTGCTCGATCCGGGCAAGGCCATCGAACGGCACGTGCGCGTCGACGAAGAGCCGTTCTACGCCATCGAGTTGCCGGTCGAGTTGCAGGCCGAGGTTGGGCGTGCGCCGCATCTCGACGTGACGGTGATCAAGGGAACGAGCGTGGTCTACACGCGCGCGTTCACGCCGGGCGATCTCACCGCGTTGGGCAAGATCTACATTCCTCTCCGCCCATACGCGCGCCTCGGCGAGTCGGTCGTGATGCGCGTCGCCGCCGTCGGAATGCGTGTGCGGCTGCTGACCGGGGCCACCGAAGTCGCCGGCGATGCGCCGATTTTCTACGGGCGTGTAATGACGCCGATGATCTTTGAGCGCGATCTGCCGGACGGCCGCGTGTTCCGCAACGTCGCCGAGGTGCCGAGGTTCCATTCGGTGACACATGCCCGCCGGATGACGACGGATGAACTGCTGGCGACGAAGAACATCGACTTCGCGGATGAAGCGATCATCACCGATCCTCGTCCGCTGCCGGTCGAGGCATCGGATTCCGTGGTGACATTGCGAAGCTATGCGGATGACGAACAGGTCATCGACGTCTCCGCACCTGCGAAGACGTTGCTCGCATCATCGGAAAAACTGACGCCGGAGCTTCGCGTCACCGTCGACGGTCACGTCGTCGAGCCGGTTCAGATCAACGTGCTCTTCGCCGGGGTGCCGATTCCTGCCGGCGATCACCGCGTCGTTTTCACACGCCGCCTCGGGCGGGGATGGTGGTGGGTGGCGTCGGTTGGATTTGTGTTGCTGGTGGCGTTATCTGCCTTCGATATACGCCGAAAAGCATTGAACCACTGAGGCACAGAGGGCACAGAGAAACCCTCTGTGCTCTCTGTGTCTCTGTGGTTAAAGCCTACCTCGGCACCGCAACCAGGATGATCTGATACGCGAACAGCCCGCGCCAGATGCGCGTGATCCACGTCAGCACTCGCTCGCCCATGCGCAGGATGAAGTCCGGCATCCAGGTGATGATCAGGCGGATCGGCACCGACGAGCCGCGAATGGCGATGATGCGAAAGCCGGCCTTCTCGATCTCGCGCTTGATCGTGCGCATGGTGAAGAAGCGGAGATGGGTGAAGTCGAGAATCCCTCGGTCGCGATATTCGAAGACGCCGAAGAGCAAGCCGAGTCGCACGGTGATGTTGGCGATGTTGGGAACGGAGAGGAAGAGCACCCCGTCGCTGTTCAGCGATCGTTTGACCATGTTCAGGAGGTTGGTCGAGTTGCGCAGGTGCTCGATGATGTCGGCCAGGACGATGGCGCTCACTCCTGATGGCAACGTCCGGACGGTCTCGAGATCGGCGATGACCACCTGATCGAAGCGGCTCCGCAGCTGGCCGAGGCGGTCGGCGTCGTATTCGAAACCAATCGTTGAGTCGAATCGATCGCGCACCGCGGCCCCGAGCTCGCCGCCGGCCGCGCCGAGGTCGAGCAGCGTCCCGCCCTTCGGGGCAAAGCGCCGGATCAGCTCGATCAGAATCCGGTGACTGCTCCCCTCGAAGTCCTTGAATGTGTAGACGTTCGGCACGAGCGGGGGAGGTTAGTGGATGGGATGGGGGAACACAACAACAGGATTCGGCGTGCCGCGGTCGATTGTGAGGATTTCGGCGAGGTAGCGATCATGCCGGTTGCGCGGGCCGCGCAACCGGCATGTCACTGGTTCAGTTTCTGGATCGTCGGCAGGTCGGCTTTTGCTCCCTGCCAGGCGTCAATCATCACTCGCAGGTCGGCCTCGGTCACCTGGCCGTCTCCGTCGAGATCGATTCGGCAGAACTTCGCGTCGTTGGCATTACGCTCGTTATCTTCGTTGAGGTCGTCAACGAATTTGTGATCGCGAATTTCCCGGAAGCCGCGCTTGAAAATCTCGAAGTCCGACACATCGACGCGCCCGTCGCCGTCGAGGTCGGCGAGGTCGGCGTCAGCAGTAAGATCGCTGCGGCGGACGGCGTCGAATGCGTTGAGGCGTGCGTTTGGCCTGCCCGCGCCGAGGTTCGTCTTGAGCTCGGCGACGGTAATGTTTGGGTTGACCGCCATCATCAAGGCCACCGTTGCCGTGACGAGCGGCGCGGCCGCCGAGGTGCCGCTTGACCGCGCGTACGTAGTCGGACCCGCCGCAGCCAGAACGTTCTCGCCGATGGCGCTCAGCGTGCCGCCGGGGTTCGAAAGACCCAATCGCCCGTTGCCCTTCGCGTCGAGTGCCTCCACGACGATCACGTTGTCGAGATGGGGAAAGCCGAATACGTCAGGACCGAGAGCCGCCCAGTTGAAGGGACTCGTCCAGGTTGCCTCCTCCGTGCAGTTTGGCTTGCCCTCGCAGTCGTTTCCGGCGGCCGAGATGATGACCACATCCGGATGGTCCTTCAACGCCTTCCGGATCATGAGCCCCTGCGCGATGACGATTCCTTGAGCGATCGGGTTGTCTCGGGGGACCACGCCCTTGTTGATCCAGTTGTATCCCATGCTGACATTGATGATGCGCACGGGCGGCTGTTGACTGAGAAGGACGTCCAGCATCCTGGAGGCATTGTCGAAGACCGGCGCGTCACAAGCACATCCGACGACGCGGACGAAGGGCCCGGCCGCTCCATCCATCCCGCGGCGGTCGGCCATGTGCGCCCCGATGATCGAGGCTACTTGCGTTCCGTGAAGGATGTGAGCGCCGCCGCAGTTAGCGCGTTCGATGGGAAGGTCGTCCTGCTGTTCCAGGAACCCCTCGTCGAGAACCGCGACTTCGACCTTCGCTCCATGCTGCTTTCGCTCGATGGACTTGCTGAAGTTCCACGCCTGCGGAAAGCGGCTGTTGACGAGCGGTTCATTGTCCGCGGTGAACCAGCTGGTGCTCGTGTCGATGTTCGGCGGTGGGACGATCGTGCCGCTCATCGGAACATTGATCGTTGCCGCCTCGACGATGGGACACTCGCGCAGGCGCTGGACGCGGGCGTGTAGGAACGTGGCCTCGCTCTCCGGCGTCGACGGGTTCGGCCGATCGGTGGTCTGCACGACGAACAGCGAGAGTCTGGCTACACCGGATACGACGCTTAGACGGTGCAGCTTCAGGACGAGATCGATCTCCGCCGGCTTGGCGAGGTCGTGAAACATCACCAGCAGCGTTTTCGACTCGAGCGACGCACCAATCGATCCAGCACCACCGGTGCCGGCCCTGTTGCGTGCCCTTGCGGCCAGGGCAGTGGCGATGTTTACGTCGCGCATGGCCAGGGCGACGCGCTGGCTGACCTCGGCCACGAGTTTTTGCGCGGCATCGCGGGCGCTGGGGATCTCCTTCTGCTCCGCTTCGGCGAGCAACGTCCTGCTGGCGACGAGCGCTTCCTGTTCTTTCGTCAGGCGATATTGCGCGGTGAGCAGCGTCGCCAGCGCCGCTTCATAGACCGCGCCGCCGGTGGTGCCATCGAGCAGCGGTCGCAGGAGAGGATCCGGCACGAGCACGGGCGGCGTTCGTGGCGCGTTCAGACGCACATAGTGGCGGCGGAGAATCGCCTCACGTGCCTCCGGCCATAGGGTCCACACCACGTGCCCAATGGTGATGGCGATGGCGGTTACGGCGACGAAGCGCAACGTTTTCATGACATCAGCCCGTTACCGAGCAGCCGGGCGAAGGAAATTCACCGGCTCGCTCCCTTAGCAATGAAAGATAGGGATGCGCCGAAGGGAGTTGCTGAAGCGAAGGATCTGCGTCCGGCTCGAATAGACCGTCGGCTCGCCGCTCGACGTCGAGCTTCGCGTAAATCCGGAAATGGCTGTCTTCGGGCCGTTCGACCGCGCCCGCGGCAGTGCCGAGTTTGGAGATGTTGGCGATGACAATCTCGGCACCGTCTCCGATGATCACTTTCTTGGTACTTCCGTCGGTGGCAGTGGCCTGGATGGTCATGAGGCCGGCATCCATGTTTTTGGGATCGGGAAGCGGCATGCTCATGGTCAACTGCGAGACCACGGAGTTCTTGCCGAAGCGGAAGGCCTTGAGCGTTCCCTGGTGGATCGGGATCTTGGCGATCGTTTCGGCCTTTTCGGGAACAATGTTGAAATCCCGGTCGATCTTTTTCAGCGCGGGAACCAGCCGATCGTGTTCGGCCGAACTGACGACACCCTTGTTCATCCCGCTGATCGAAATCGTGCACGATTGGGTGATGGGAAGATGAAGCACGCCCATCGTCTTGAGATCAGCGTCGTCGTCGGCGTCCGGCCACTGCGCATGGGTTAACACCTGGCGGGCGAGGACGAAGATGCCGGCGAAATGCTTCGGAATGTCGCCCGGCCCCGGCGGATTGGTGCCATCCGGGAGCAGGAGCAACTTTCCTTTCCCGTCGTCAAAGAAGTTAATCAGCCCGATCAAATCAAATTTGATAGCCATGCTCTCTCTCCTTTTCTCAACTTCCCATGCTCTGCAATGCCGCCCAGAACGACATCGGAACGTCGCCGCGTCGAATCGATTCGAGTTGGACGGCGCGTAAGGCCTCGGCCGGCGGGACCCCTCTCGCCAGCAGCTGGTGCAGTCGTGGAAAGACCTGGGCCGAGGCCCGGTCGTCGATCGGCCAAAGCGTGGCGATCACCGACGATGCTCCGGCGGTGAGAAATCCATGCGCCACGCTGATGACGCCTTCGGATGCGCGCCGTTCGCCGCGCGCCGTGTTGCAACCCGCCAGAACGACCGTGGCCGTCGGCTTGAGCCGCAGGTGGGCGATCTCGGCGACGCTCACGCGTCGCTCGTGCCCGCCATCGCGCAGGACGAGTGATGCCGGAACGAAGCCGCTCTCGTCGCCGACGGCATGGCCGGCGAAATGGAGAACGTCCGCATCGGTTCCTAGTCTGGCCAGGACGTCGAGCTGATTTCCGTCCGCCGGCACATTGGCGGCGCTGCGGTAGATTCGCGAAACCTGTTTCGCCTCGGTTGTGACGTAGGTGAGACTGCCCGCGCCCGCGCCCGGCTCCGGATTGCCGACGACGACCACCGACTGAGGCGCGGGCGCGTTGCTCCGCCGCGCCACGGAGGCCGCGAAGACCGCCGCGCTCGGTGACACGGTGATGGCGTGGTGCTCAATCAAGTACGTGCCGTTCTTGTCGAGCAGCGCGCTGAACGGCACCCTGGCGATGGCGACGTCGGAAACGAACACGACGTGCGACGCGCTGGCCAGCCGCGCTGCGATCGGTTCGATGAGGCGTTCGTGCAGCGCGGCCGCCGCATTCCGGGCGGCCGTGACATTGCGCGAGCGAAACGCGCGGACGAGCGTGTCCACGTCGGTCGTCAGCGTGTCGCGGTTGCTCGCTGTCGAAACGACCTCGATGCCCGAGCTGTCGACGACGAATGCGACGAGGCGGCCCGGCAAAACCATGTACTCGACGAGCACCGTGCCGGAAGCCAGCCGCCGCGGTTCGAAGACGGAACCGCTGCCGTAGGCCTCGAGAAGAGCTCGGGCACGCGCTCTTTCGGCGATTGCGAACGCGCCGGCCACATCGTTCCGTTCGATGGCCAGGTCGACGGCATCCTCAAACAGCTCATCGGCGGAGTAGAAGGCACCCCAGCGCGCTTCCCCCTGCGGCAACGACTGGCGATGTTTTTCGATCTCGGCAATGCCTCGCTCGAAATCGGACGCCGCGCCCACCTGATCCCCAAGACTACGAAAGGCCCGGCCGCGCAGGAGGTAGAGGCCCGGCAGGTTCATCCGATCGCCCTTGGCCGACTGAAAGGCGATGGCGTCGGTGAGCAGGCCCGTGGCCTCGGACGGCGAGGCCGCCAGCATCGCCCGCACGACCAGCTGCGATCCGCGGCCGAAATCCCGATAGGCCGGATCCTTCGATCGTTCGGTCGCCGCCGCGGCATCGGCGAGATCGGCGCGCGCACCGTTCAGGTCGTGCAGATGATGGCGGACCGCCGCGCGCGTCAGGAGGGCATCGGCCCCCTGGACGTCGTCGTGAATCCGTCGCGCAATTTCGATTTCCAGACTCAGGAACGAGTCGGCGACGTGCCACTTGCGGCTCAGAACGGCCGCGCCGGCGATGGACGACACCCCTTTTTCCAACGCCAGATCGGAGCGCTCGCCCACGCTTCGCAATGCCAGCATCCGGTACTTCCACGCCGTCGCCGGATCGCCGGTGCGGTCGTAGACGACGCTGATGACGCGCCGCACCGAGGCCGCGCTCTGCGTCTCGCCGAGCCGGTCGAAGATCACGGCGCTCTGATCGAGGAATCGGATCGCGTCACCCCACGCAGCGCGGGTGGCGTGACAAACGCCAAGCTGCCGCAGAAGCAGCGCGCGAAAGGCATCATCATCGGTGGCGCCGGCAAGCAGCGCTTCGACGTTGCGTTGCGCTTCGTCGCGCCGCCCCTGCTCGAACGCCGCATTCGAGGCGAAGAGACGTGCCATCGATTTCATCGGACTTCCACCGCGCTCGAAAGCTGTGGCGGCGCGGACGAGCCGGGCCTCGGCGTTGATGGGACGATTGCTATGGGAGAGCGTCAGCCCCTCGTCGTAGTCCGTGTGAGCCGCGGCCAGGATTTGCCGCCTGGCCTCATCGCCGGCGTCGATCGCTGCCACCGCCCGCTGAAGCATCCGATCGCCATTGCGGCGCTGCAGCTCGTCGCCGAGGGTACGCGCCAGGGTGAGGTTCCGGCCCGCGCCGGCGGCGTCATTCCGCGCCACTGCCGATCCCCATCGACCGAGAATCTCCTTCTCACCAAACGTTCGCGCCTGCTGCGGCTGGTCACGGACCAGCGCCGCCAACGCCGCGGGAGTGGTCGCACGATCGAGGGCCTGAAGAAACGGAACGGGCGGCGCGAGCCGGCGGTGATGCTCACGTGCCTCGACTGCCCAGGCATTGCCGGGCTCCGAAACGAGGTACGACTCCCAGGCGATGCGCGCGTCGTCATTCAGCCCGAGGTGCTCGAGGATCAAGGCTCGATTGAACCGTCCCTCGGGAAGAGAGGCGTCGAGAGAAAGCGCGCGGTCGGCTGCCGCAAGAGCGTCAGCGAAAAGCTCGGGTGCCTCGTGACGAACCGCGGTCTCATGAAAGGCCGCCGCGAGGTCGTTCCACGTGCGCGCATCGTTCATCGATTCGGCCGCTGCGGAGAGACTCGACAGCGCGGCGCGCGGCTGACCGACGAGAAGTTGCGCAACGCCCTCGGCGTGCCGCCCGTCAGCAGATGGGAAAGCGCTGGCGTCGCGCATGGCTGGCGCCATCGCGCTGGCCAGATTTTTGTCGTGATGTTGCTCGCGAGCCGCGGTCTCCGGAGCGAGGAAGGGCGACCACGACGACATTCCGCTGAGCCGGGCCTCGATGGGCCGGGAATCCCCCGGCCCGGCGGCAATCAATCCCGAGGCCGGCCCGCGCGGCGTGCCCTGCCCCTCCAGCGACCGGCGAACGAGGATGCTTCCGGCAACTCCGACGATGCCGAAGATCAGAAGGCAGGTGCCCTTTCGATTCACCATCGCGGTTCTCATGACACTTAGGAAAGACGACTCCTTGCCGGTTTTTCTCACGCGCGCGGCGAAATATCCTCGCAAGCGTCGACTCGGCGAACGCATTGCGGACAGCGCCTTTTGGGCGAGCAATCGCATATTCGGGGTGGAAGGAGATGAGGATACACATCTTGCCGCTCCACCGGACGCCGATGTTTACAAATCGAGAAGGGAGCTCAGGAGTATCCCGGCCAGGCCTTGATGGCGACGCCCAGATGGAAAGATATCCGGCTGCAATGAAATGTAGAGACAAGCAGGGCGCTCAAGTAAGCCGCGCTATCATCCGCGCCCATGATTCATTTCCACAACGGCGACGTTGCGGCGTCGTTGGCGCGGCGCGCGGGGGTTCCGGGGCGGCATGTTCCCTTTCGCGAGTCGCTCGTGGGCGGACCGGTGCGGCCGAACCTGCCGTTGCACGAGTGGGTCGAGGAGCGCGCGCTCTTTCTCTCCGAGCATTACGGCGAGAAGCTGCTGCGCATCCGTAACGAGCTGCTGGAGCAGGAACTGAATCTCGACAAGGCCCGCGAGGAAGAGGAGATCGTGCTCTGGTTCGAGCACGATCTGTTTTGCCTGGTGCATCTCCTGTATCTGCTCTCGCGATTGTCGAAGGCACGGCGGATCACCCTGATCTGGTGTTCGCAGCCGCTCGGGACGCAGACGGAAGAGGAGCTGTTCATGCTGTTCCAATCGCGCGCGGCGGTCCTGCCGGCGATGACGACCGCAGCATCGCTGGCGTGGCGCGCGTTCACCTCCGACGATCCGACGTCGCTGAATCGCTTCCTCGGCAATGACGTTGCCGACTTCCCGTTCCTTCGCGATGGTCTGCTTCTGCATGCGGCGCGTTTTCCGTCAACGCGCAATGGACTCGGCGAAGTGGAGCGGCGCGCGGTCGAAGGGATCGACTCCGGAGCCACCGACTTCGTCTCGCTCTTCACGCGCTTCGATCAGAAGCCGCCGCGCTACGGCTTCGGCGACGGCGAGTTTCTGCGGCATCTGAAACATCTGGCCAGCGTGGCCGTGCCGGTCATCACCATCATCGGCGACGAGAAGGCCAATCCGCCGAAAGCGCTCTTTACCATCACGCCCGCGGGCCGGAATGTGATCGATGGAACAGTCGACTTCATCGAGATCAACAACGCCAACTTCTGGCTCGGCGGCGCGCACCTGACGCGCGAAAGGATGTGGCGATGGGACGCCGGTCTGCGCCAGATCGTGCCGAGCCAGCCTGCCGCCTCGTAAGGTTCGAGGCGACGGACGGCGTCGCGCTGGCCGGTTTGTTGTACGAGCCGCGACGCGCATCGAAGCGCGCCATCATCTGGCTGCACGGCGGCGGCGGGGCCTCTGTGTTCGAATCGCGCCGCACGAATCTACTGGCCGAGGTTTTCGTGAAGATGGGGATGGCCTTCTTCCCCTTCAACAACCGCGGCTCCGGCATCGTCCGCCGCAATGGCGGCTCCGCCTTCGAACGGATTCGCGACTGCGTCCACGACATCGACGGCGCCATTCGCGAGTTGTGGCGACGCGGTTACCGCGACATCACCCTGGCCGGCCACTCTACCGGCGCAAACAAGATCGCCGTCTACGATCACTACAAGCCGCGCAATCGCGTGAAACGTTACGTCCTCATCGCGGGCGGCGACGATACGGGGTGGCTGTACAAGCAACTCGGCGCTCGTCGTTTCCGCGCTTTACTGGCGAAGGCGAAAGCGAAGCAGCGCAGCGACGAGCTGGCACCGCGCGTCCCCGGGCAGACCATGATCAGCTGGCGCGCGTTCTACGACATGGCCAATCCCAACGGCGACTACAACGTCTTCCCGTTCTATGAGCTGATGACCCGGACCAAGCTCTCCCGCCGCCCGTTCCGATTCATCCGCGCCATTCGCAAGCCTGCCCTCTACATCTACGGCGACCGTGACGAATTCTGCTTCGGCGACGTCCCACTTTGCGTGTCGATTCTCGCGAAGCAGCTGGACGATCGTGCCGAGGTCGCCGTAATCGGGGATGCAGACCACGGATTCAGCGGCAGAGAAGAAGAGCTCGGTAACTTGATCGCCGGTTGGGTCGATTGACAATAACTGTTGTATCGTGCGCCGGTTCGAGACCCCAGGACCCCTATGATCCCAACGCCCCCAAAGACCCTCGTGCTTTCTCTCCTTCTCGCTCTCTTGTTCACCCTCCCCGCCGCAGCAAATGTCAACGCCTTTCTCGCCATCGGCGTTACACCCGCCGCGCCCCTTATGCCGGGCCAGCGGGTCAGCTTCAGCGGCGCTGTTTTTCGGGCGCAAACGTCCAGCAGTCAGGATGCCGCGGACGTCACCATGACCATCCCGCTCCCGCCGGCGGTTTCGAACATCACCATCTCCGGCGATTCCTGGAACTGCTCGGTGCAATCGACGACCATCACCTGCACCACGTCGCTCGTGACCGGCTTGAACTCGACCGCCTTTCACTTCGGATTCGATGCGCCCGCCTCGCAGGACGGCGGCACGTTCCTCACCAACGCCACTCTGGCGACGTCGGTACCGAACGAAGCCCTCTTCAGCGGCTATCAGCTCTTCTTCAGCGTCTATCGCGTTTTCGCGGTCACGACGCCGGTCGACTTCGGCGCAGGCTCATTGCGCGACGCCATCACGCACGCCAATGACCGGTGCGACGGGACGGCTCCCTGTCTGATCTCCTTCTCCGGACCGATGACCATCGAGCCGGCTTCCCAGTTGCCGGCGGTTACCGGCTGCGGCGTTCTGATCGACGGCGGCGTCTCGCGCACCGAATCGCTCGACGCCGATCGTCCCGTGGAGATCAGCGGTGCGAATGCGGGCTTTGCGAATGGCCTGGAGATCCGGTCGGCCTGCGACGTCACCGTGCGCGGACTAACGGTGAACCGCTTCGGCGCGAACGGCATCGTCCTGGCGCAACTGACAGATGCTCGCACCGCCCAGCTCATCGTCGAGAGTTGCGTCATCGGCGCGGATCCCGGCGCTATGGTGGCCCGTCCGAACGGGATGCGTGGCATCTCCGTCGAGACGCAGGCCACGAACGCCACGATCTACAACAGTACGATCAGCGGCAATCGCTACAGCGGCATCGCCGTCTGGGCGGCGTCGCATTTCTCGCTCGTCTCCTGCCGCGTCGGCGCCGGCCGCGACCAGCGGCCCCTCGGCAACGGCGCCAGCGGTATTTTCGTCAACGGCGGCCAAGCCTCGATGGCCGGGACTGTCGTCGCCTACAACCACGACTTCGGTGTCGCCGTCGGCCCGAACGCGGCGCATGTCGATGCCCAGGCGGACGGCGTGTTTTTCAACGGCATCGATCTCGATTGGGGCCTCGACGGTCCCACGCTGACCGATCCGTCGTTGCGCATGCCGCCGGCGCCGGTGCTGCTCGACGCCGCGTACGATCCGGCGCGGAACAGCACGGTCGTTCTAGGCGTGCTGCCGGCAACACGGAAAGCATTCGGCCGCTACTCGGTGCGCATTTTCGAAGCGAGCGCGGGCAAGCACATCGCCCGTTTTCCGCAGGTCGGTGTCTTCAATCCGGCGGCCGGCGACGCGAGGTTCACCTTGAACGTCGCTGGAGATCTGCGCGGCCGGACGATCACCGGGCAGACCGTCTACTACGAGTTTGCCGACCTCCCGCCGCTCGATTCATCGGAGTTGTCTCCCGGCATCGTCGTGCATTGAGAGATTCTTGCCGGCGATGACGACCGCGGCGAGTATTGCTTCGGTGACGTGCCGCGATGCGTGGCCATCCTCGCGACGTCCATCAACGACCGCGCCGAGATCATCGTGCTGCGCGATGCCGATCACGGTTTCAGCGGACGGGAAGAGGAGCTTGGCCGGCTGATCGGGGAGTGGACGTTGGGTTGATCGCTGCCGTACAAACAGTTATTGTGACTCGCAATCACTCCCCAATGACCCGAAAACTCGTTCCCTTTCTCCTCTTCCTCTTCGCCCTTCCCGCCGCGGCCTCCGTCGATTACTTCCTGGCGATCAATACCAATAGCCTGGTCAACCCGGTCGATCCGGGCACACGAGCGCGCATCAGCGCTTTCGTGGTTCCGGTCTGCTGCCATACCAATGACCCGACCGACGCCACGGTGACCATTCCGCTGCCGCCGGGATCGACGAATATCAGTGCGCCGGGTGAATTCGGCGGCTGGGCGTGCAGCGTGGCCGGTACCACCGTCACCTGCACTACCCACCTGGCCGCAACGCCGCCGTTTCCCGGAATCATTGTCGACTTCAATGTGCCTTCGTCGCTCGACGGAGTCGGCTTCCGCGGCACGGCGACACTCACCACCACGGTCACCGATGATCGGCCCGGCGACAACGTTGCCAGCTTCTTCGTGAGCGTCTATCGCATCCTGACCGTGACGACCGCGGACGACTTCGGCGCCGGCTCGCTGCGCGACACCATCACGCAGGCGAACACGATGTGCGACACCAGCGCCTGCAAGGTGACGTTCGCCGGGCCGATGACGATCGAGCCGAAGTCGCCGCTACCGGCGATTACGACCGGCATGGTGATCGATGGCAGTATCGCGGCGAACACCTCGCTCGACGTCGAGCGTCCCGTCGAAATCAGCGGTACGAAAGCGGGCTTCGCCAACGGCCTCGAGATCCGCACGTATCGCGAAGTCACGCTGCGCGGCATCACCATCAACGGCTTCGGCGCCAACGGCCTCGTGCTCGCAGAACCGAAGTCGCCGCCGGCAAGTGGGCAGCAGCAGATCAGGGTCGAGGGCTGCTTCATCGGCACCAACACCACCGCTACCGAGGCGCGGCCGAACGGCATGCGCGGCATCGCCGTCGAGACGCCGTTCACCATCGCCTCGATCAACAATTGCACGGTCAGCGGCAACCGGTACAGCGGCGTCGCCGTCTGGAGCGCGCAATCCGTCAGCATCGGGGGTCGCATCGGCACCGGTCGTGACCTCAGACCTCTCGGCAACGGCGCCAGCGGCGTCTACATCGACGGCGGCTCCGCCCTGGTCAGCGGATCGATCGCCTACAACCACGACTTCGGCGTCGGCGTCGGTCCCCACGCGGTACACGTCGAGGCCGATGCTGGCAGCGTGTTCGCCAACGGCGTCCTCGACTATGACTGGGGATTGGATGGTCCCACCCGGACCGATCCGGCAGCACGCATGCCGCCGGTACCGGTGTTGATCGATGCCACGTACGATCCCGCGCGCAACCGCACCGTCGTCCGCGGAGTGCTGCCGGCCGAAGGACGGAAAGGGCTCGGTCTATACACGGTGCGCATTTTCAAAGAGATCGATGGACGCCGCGTGATCGGGACTCCACAGTCGAATTTCATCAACTCCGGGCCGGGAGACGTGCCGTTTACGTTGGACGTTGCCGGCGACCTTCGCGGAGGAGCGATTTCCGGCCAGACGTTTTACTACGACTTCGCGGATGGGATCCCGCTCGATTCGTCGGAGATCAGCGACACGATCATCGCGCATTAGTGATCGATACGGACAGCGACCTATGACCCTGAAGACCATTTCCCTCGTTCTGGCAATCCTCGTCCTGGCAGCCCTTCCCGCCTCCGCAACGGTCAGCATCTTTCTGTCGTCCCAGGGCTCGCAACAGCCGGTGCTGCCCGGCACCCGCGTGGCGTGGACCCTGTTCGCTGCCCGGTCGGTCCAGGACACCAATACCGAGGCGGTTGATGTCGTCATCAGCATGACGGTGCCTACTGTCCTGTCGAACTTCACGGCCAGCGGAGAGCAGTGGAACTGCTCGACCTCGACGTCGTCGACGAATAGCACCACCGTTTGCGGTACATCGATGACCGCGGCGACGGCGTTCACGAAGCCGATGCGCGTCGAATTCGACGCGCCGGCAACGACCGATGGCGGCCGGTTCGTCGTTCCGGCGACGCTCGCGACGTCGTTGCCGAACGCGCATCCGAGCATCTCGGCGGCGTTGATCGTCAACACCTTCCGCACGTTTGCAGTGACGACGGCGGACGACTTCGGCGCCGGTTCGCTTCGCGACGCCATCGCGCGGGCCAACGAGCGTTGCGACTTCTCGGTGGCCTGCCTGATTACCTTTGCCGGCCCGATGACGATCGAGCCGCAGTCGCCGCTGCCGGCGATGACGGCGTGCAACATCACTATCGACGGCGGCGTCGCGTTCAACACCTCGCAGGACGTCCGGCGGCCGGTGGAGATCAGCGGCACGAAAGCGGGCTTTGCGAACGGACTGGAGATCCGCTCCGGGTGCGGCGTCACCCTGCGCGGCCTGACCGTCAACAACTTCGCCCAGAACGGGATCCTGCTGGCCGGGACGAAGGCCTCGAATTTCCCCGTGCAGTGGGCGCTCTCCGTCGAGGGCTGCTTTATCGGCACCGACACGAATGCGAGCGAGGCACGGCCGAATGGGTTGCGCGGGATCGCCGTCGAATCGCCATTCGACTCCGCCTCGATCCGGAACAGCACGCTCAGCGGCAATCAACGCAGCGGTGTCGCCGTCTGGTCCGCGTCGCGCACCGAGATCGAATCGTGCCGCATCGGTGTCGGACGCGAAGGACGCGCCCTCGGCAACGGCGCCAGCGGCATCCTCATCAACGGCGGCAACGCCTCCATTCACAGCGCCGTCGCCTACAACCGCGATTTCGGCATCGCCGTCGGGCCGGATGCGCAGCACGTCAGCGCTGGAGTCGATGGCCTCTTCGCAAATGGCGTTCAAGACTACGACTGGGGACTGAACGGACCGACGCGCACCGATCCCGCGAGCCGCATGCCGCCGGTGCCGCAGCTGATCGATGCCACCTACGACCCCGCGAAAAACAGGACCATCGTCCGCGGCATCCTGCCGGCCGAGGGAAGACACATCGGGTTTCATCAATATTCGGTCCGGATCTTCGAGAGCAGCGGGGGGCGCTATCTCGCGCAATTTCCCCAGATAAACTTCTCCGCCACGGTGACCGGCGACATTCCGTTCACGATGAATCTCACTGGCGATCTGCGGAATCGCACACTCGTCGGCCAGACGATCTACTCCCAGGAGATCCAGGAGGGCGACACCGACTCCTCGGAGATCAGCGAGTCGATCGTTGCGCATTGAGACCGTTTGCGTAGGCGCATCGCCTTGATCGATGTCGCGCGGACCCTTATTGTTACGAACGTGACCCGAAGGCTCCTTCCCTTTGTTCTCATCCTCGCCGCTCTTCCGGCGGCGGCTTCCGTCGATAACTACCTGTCAGTTACCAGCATCTTCCTGCCGGTCGATCCAGGTTCCCGCGCACGCGTCAGCGCGGCCGTGTCGCCGGTCTGCTGCCGCACGAATGACCCGACCGACGCCACGGTCACCATTCCGCTACCGCCGGGATCGACGAACATCAGCGCGCCGGGCGAGTTCGGAGGCTGGGCATGCAGCGTCGCGGATACGACCGTCACCTGCACCACCCATCTCGCCGCCTCAACCGCTGGTCCCGGAATCAACGTCGACTTCACCGTTCCGCCGTCGCTCGATGGACTCTCCTTCAGCGGCAGGGCAACGCTCACGACCACGGTCACCGACGATCACCCCGAGAACAACTTCGCCACGATTTCCGTGAACGTCTATCGCATATTGGCGGTGACGACGGCGGACGACTTCGGCGCGGGCTCGTTGCGCGACACGCTCGCGCGCGCGAACGCCGGGTGTGACGTCAAAGTCGCCTGCAAGATGACGTTCGCCGGTCCGATGACGATCGAGCCAACGTCGCCGCTCCCCGCCATTACCGCATGCGGGCTTTTGATCGACGGCGGGGTTTCGCAAGGCGCCTCGCTCGACTTGCCACGGCCCGTCGAGATCAGCGGCGCGAAGGCCGGATTCGCCAACGGACTCGAGATCCGGTCGTCCTGCGGAGTGACGCTGCGCGGCGTGACTATCAATCGCTTTGCCGCGAACGGCCTGGTGCTTGCGGAGCCGAAATCGCCGTCAGGCTTTCAAGGCGTGATCTTCGTCGAAAGCTGCTTCATCGGCACCGACACCGCGGCGACCGAGGCGCGGCCGAACGGCATGCGCGGCATCTCCGTCGAGACGCCGTTCACCTATGCCTACGTCAATGGCTGCACGATCAGCGGCAACCGCTACAGCGGTATCGCCGTCTGGGACTCGCAATCCGTCGGCATCGGGAGCTGTCGTATCGGCGTTGGCCGCGACGGCAGAGCCCTCGGCAACAGCGCCAGCGGCGTGTTCGTCAATGGCGGAACGGTTGCCGCCAGCGGTGGTCCTATCGCTTACAACCATGACTTCGGCGTCGGCGTCGGTGTGCACGCAGCGCATGTCTTCGCTCCGGCCGAATACCTTTTCGCAAACGGCGTTCAGGATCTCGACTGGGGCCTCGATGGACCGACCCGCATCGATCCGGCCGGACGCATGCCGCCGGCTCCGGTCCTGATCGATGCCATCTACGATGCAGGACGGAACATCACCACCATCCGAGGGTTCATTCCCCATGAGGGCCTCACGCCACGCGGCTTCTCCTATCTCGATGTGCACCTTCTGGAGAAGAGCGGGACCGGCTACGAGTCTCGCACCAGCCAATTCACGAACGCGCAGTCAATCGATGACATCCCGTTCTCGTTGACCATTCGAGGCGACTTGCGCGGCCACGCTCTGGTTGCGCAGGCCCACAGTTACATCTTTCCCGATTCCCCTGCGATGGACTCTTCCGAACTGAGCGCGCCGGTCGTCGCGCAGTGACGCCGTTTGCATACAATCCGGGCGCTTGCCCTGGCCCATTGAGTTGACTGACATCGGCCGCATTGTCGTTCCGCCGTCGCTGCCGGAAGGGTTCGCGCTTTTCTACACCACCATCGATTTCGACGGCCGGCTCGATCACGATGCCGCCGCCCGGCTGATGCGCATCGTGCGCGAGCGATTCGGAATCGAGGCCGCGCTCTCCACCTGCGTGCAGGTTCACGGCAGGAGCGTTGTGCGTGCGTCGCGCGAACCTCGCTGGCGCGAATGCGACTCCTGCGATGCGCTTTTCTCATCCGATCCCGGCACCGCCCTCGGCATCAAAGTCGCGGACTGTCTTCCCATCACCATCGCCGATATCGATCGCGGCGTCATCGCCAACATTCACTCGGGCTGGCGCGGCGCGGTGCAGAAGATTGCGGCCGAGGCGATCGAGGCGATTGGCCCGGTAACCGCCAATGCGCAGGCATGGCTCGGCCCGTCCATTCGCGTCTGCTGTTTCGAAGTGGGGGAGGAGGTCGTCGATCAGCTTCGCGTGTCGTACGCCGAGGTTGAGTCGTTCGTCGATCGAAGCGGGGTGAAACCGCATGTCGACCTGCCGGGTTTGACGACGGCGTTGCTGATCGGGCGCGGTTTCCCGCCGGACCACGTTCACGACTCCGGCCTCTGCACGCGATGCGACGGCTCGATCTTCCACTCGTACCGGCGCCGGCAAGGTGGACGCAACCTTGCAATTGCGGCTCATTAACTTGAACTGGGCCGACTTCAGAGCACGTCTTCCGCGCCGCCGCCTCGTCTTCCAGGTGATCTCCATCTCGTTCGTGGTGGTTCTGGTGGCGATCGTGCTCCTTGGGCTGTACGTCTACAAGCAGTCGGTAGGGAAGTTCGAGATCCGGCGCCTCTCGCTGCCGACGCGCATCTTCACCGACTTCACCCCGCTTCACGGCGGCGTGGTCCTCGGTGCCGATGATCTCGTGGAGAAGCTCAATCGCCTCGGGTATCGCCAGATGACCGCACTCTCGCAGAGCGGCGATTACGTGGTTGGCCGCGGCCAGATCGATCTATTCACGCGCGCCTTCAACCACCCGAGCGGGGAGTATCCGGCGCAGCCGGTGCGCATCGTCTTTCGCAACAACGGCATCGAGTCGGTGGTCTCGCTGCGGCAGGCCTCGCCGATCGACAACGCCGCGCTCGAGCCGGAGTTGCTGGCGTCGATCCTCAGCGATCAGCTGGAGAACCGGCGGCCGGTCACGCTCGATCAGGTGCCGAAGGTGCTGCAGGACGCGGTCGTGGCCACCGAGGACGTGCGCTTCTGGCATCACCCCGGTGTCGATCCGATCGGCCTTCTTCGCGCGCTCTTCCGCAACGTGCGCGCGGGCGGCGTGACCGAGGGCGGCTCGACGCTGACGCAGCAGCTGGTGAAGAACTACTACCTGACCAACGAGCGCTCGTACAAACGAAAAGTGACCGAAGCATTCATGGCGGTGATCCTGGACGCGAAGTTTTCCAAGCGCGAGATTCTCGAGGCTTACCTCAACGACATCTACCTCGGCCGGAACCGTTCCATCTCGATCCTCGGCGTCGGCGAGGCGGCGCGCTTCTACTTCGGCAAGCCCGTCTCCGAGCTCAATCTCGCCGAGGCAGCGCTGCTGGCCGGCATGATCCGCAGTCCCAACAACTACTCGCCCTTCACCCGGCCCGATCTCGCGATGCAGCGCCGGAGCACAGTCCTCGGACTGATGCTCAGTCAGAAAAAAATCACGCAACCCGAGTACGAAGCGGCCATGGCGGCGAAGCTGCCGCAGCAGCCGTTCCGGCAGCGCAGCGGACTGGCGTCGATTCCGTACTACGTCGACCGCGTGTTGCAGGAGATGGCGCGCGACTACGGCATCAAAGACGTGAAGGGACGCGGCCTGCAGATTTACACCGCCATCGATCTCAACGCGCAGGACACCGCCTCGCGCACGATCGAAGCCGGTCTCTCCGCGCTGGAGAAGGGGAGTCGCCGCCTGCGTCGACCCGGCCAGCCGTTGCAGGGGGCCATGATCAACGTCGACGTTCCGACCGGCGAGATCCGCGCGCTGATCGGCGGGCGGAACTACGACATCAATCAGTTCAACCGCGCGCTCAATGCCAAACGGCAGATCGGATCGCTGGTCAAGCCGTTCGTCTACGCCACGGCGTTCGAGCCGAGCCTTTCCAATCAGAACATCACCCCGGCCACGCTGGTCAGCGACACGCGATTCGTCCTCAAGCGCCGCTTCTCCGAGGATTGGTCGCCGCGCAACTACGAGGACTCCTATCACCAGACGGTTACCGTGGCCGAGGCGCTCGAACAGTCGCTCAATTCCGCGTCGGTGCGGATCGGCCTGGCCTGCGGACTCGATCCGATCGTTCGCACCGCGCACACCCTCGGAGTCGTCTCCGATATCGATTCGAAGAACCCAGCCATGCTCCTCGGCGCGGTCGATCTCTCGCCGATCGAGATGGCCGACGCCTATTCGACGATCGCCCGCATCGGTTCGCGCGTGCCGCTGCACGCGGTGAAATTCGTGACCGACGATCGCAACAAGATCCTCTCCGCCGGTGACGAGATCAAGCCGGTGCAGGTCTTTCCGGCGCGCGACATGTACATCCTGCTCAACGTGATGAAGGGCGTGGTCGATCGCGGCACCGCTGCCGGCGCGCGTTCGATGGGCTTCAAACTCACCGCGGCGGGCAAGACCGGCACGACGAACGACAAGCGCGACGCCTGGTTCATCGGCTTCACGCCGAAGGCCCTGACGCTGACGTGGATCGGTTTCGACGACAACGCCCCGACCGGCCTTTCCGGTGGCACCGGCGCGGTGCCGATCTGGACGCGCTTCATGCAGAACGTCACCGCGGGCCAGCCGAACGTCGATTTCGCGTCGCCCGACGGCATCGTCATGGCGCAGATCGATGAGACCAGCGGCGGCATTGCCGTTCCGGCATGTCCGTCAAACGTCGTGGTCACGGAGGCCTTCAAATCGGGGACGCAGCCGATGAACCCGTGTCCGCTTCACAGCCCGCAGCCGCTCCCGACTCCGATGCTCGACCAGTTCGGCAATCCGATCGCGCTCGATACCGCAGGAATGCCGATCGCACCCGAGGCGGTGACGGATACGCAGTCGCTGCCGCCGATCACCCCCGAACCGCTCCCGCCGACGCTGACCGGCGGAGGTTTGCCGCCGCGAACCGAGACCGCTGCTCCGCCGCCTGCAACGACTACGACGACTACGACGACTACGACGACGAGCGAGCCTCCGACGACCACCAGCACGAGTCCGCCGCCGTAGGAACGTGGGTCGGACTCTCAGTCCGACCTCTTTTGAATACCCCTCGTCACTGCGGCTCAGATCGCGGTCAGCCGGTCGGACTGAGAGTCCGACCTACGTTTACTTCTTCTTTTTCGCCCGAATCACGACCGCCAATTCATCATTGCGCGTGTTCGTGAATCGCAATCGCACCCGCCCCTCGGCGTCGAGCGAGATGACAGCCGGCGTATTGACCGCGGTCAAGATCCATCCGGCCGGCAGTGTCACGTAGTTCAGCGGCCGGCCAAGCGTCCGCTTCCACACCAGCTCCGCGCCTTCCATCACATAGCCGACCGGATCGGTGTACGTCTCCTGCACCCTGATCCGCGCCGACTGTCCCTCGGCGATGGGATGTTCGAGGTCGCCCTGAACGGCCACAGAGTCCGGCTCGACTTTGTTCGGGTAGTAGCCGAGCGCGTTGACGTTCTTGCCGGCGACGTTGTGGGTGACGAGATCCTTGCCGCTGTCGAGATCGATCATCTTGGCGTCGGGCGAGACGACGCTTCCCTTGCGCACGAAACTGTGCACCGAGGCCTGGCCGGGGC
>Ga0207689_10001303_pt1 | contig 24036 bp, 19 predicted proteins | sample KBSMisM52_FD_184312 | JGI IMG/M metagenome (GOLD analysis project Ga0207689, IMG submission 184312) | Miscanthus rhizosphere microbial communities from Kellogg Biological Station, Michigan, USA - KBS Miscanthus M5-2 (SPAdes) (version 2) | ecosystem: Host-associated > Plants > Roots >... | reverse complement strand
AAGACCAACGGCTTCCCGGCGGGCACCGATTCCCTTCCGAGCGATCCCGAGGCGATGCGGCTTCTCAAGATCGACGCGAAGCCGAACAAGCAGACGGCACTTCGGCCGATGTACCACCCGCACGCTCACATCCCGGCAACCGCGACGCGATAGTCGCCCGCTCTTCCGCTCCGTGTGACGAAGGACGACGACGGCAAGAACACCCTCGACAGACGACGCTTTCTCAAGGTCGCGGGCGCCCAAACGGGATTGCTCGTCGCCGCCGCGTCAGGCGCCAAGGCGATCGCGCAGCAGCAGCAACCCTCGCCGCGTCGCGCGCCGGCGGTCATCGGGCAGAAATCTCCCGATATCGCCGTGATCGGCGCGGGTGCGTTCGGCGGCTGGACGGCCTATCACCTCCAGAAGATGGGCGCGCGCGTCACGCTCGTAGACACGTGGGGTCCGGGCAACTCGCGATCGACCTCGGGCGAGGAGACGCGCGGCGTCCGGAGCTCCTACGGCGATCGGCCGCACGGCGTCCTGTGGGCGCGGTGGGCAACGCAGGCGATGGAGCGGTGGAAGGCATGGGACGAGGAGTTTTCGCGCACGACCCAGGAGCGTGTCTTCTACACCACGGGCGACCTGATCTTCCGCAAGGACTGGGAGCCCTTCATGAAGGACACGCGGAAGAACTGGGACACGGTGGGCGTCAAGTACGAGGTGCTCGAGCCTAACGACGTTCGATCGCACTATCCGCAAATCGACCTCCAGGGTATCGCGGTGATCCTGTACGAGCCGGCGGCCGGTGTCGTTCGCGCGCGCCGGTCGTGTGAGCGGGTGGCCGAATCATTCCAGCACCACGGCGGGAAGATGGTCGTGGCGCGGGCGCTCCCGTCGCTCGCAAATGGAGATCGATTGCAGGATATCGCGCTCTCGACCGGCGAGACGCTCAAGGCGGACAAGTTCGTCTTCGCCTGTGGGCCGTGGCTCTGGAAGCTCTTCCCCGAGTTCCTCCGCACTCGGCTCCGGACGCCGATGGGGAACGTCTACTATTACGGCACGCCGATCGGCGACAACCGGTGGGTCGCGCCGAACATGCCGAGCTTCAACTTCCCCGGGATCACCGGCTGGCCGGCGCTACCTAACGATGCGCGCGGCTTTCGGGTGCGCGTGGGTGGCGGGACGCAGACCGACCCCGACACGAGCCAGCGCTGGATCGACCCGAGCAACTTCTCGCGGCCGCGCCAGTTCCTCATCGACCGGTTCCCGCTGCTCATCGACGCGCCCTTGCTCGAGACACGCTCCTGCCATTACGAGCTGTCCGTCACCCGGAACTTCTACATCGACACGCACCCCGAGTGGTCGAACGTGTGGATCGCCGGCGGCGGGTCGGCCGAGGGGTTCAAGTTCGGTCCAGTGGTGGGCGACTACACCGCCAAGCGCGTGATGGGCATCGAGGGTGACCCCGCGATCGCAAAGGCGTTCCGGATTCCGAAGGAGGAGTTCGAGGAGCCGCCGCGCACCGCCGCGGACTCGGCGAGAGTGAAGGCGCGTGCCGACTCGGTGGCGAAGCTGAAGGCCGATTCCGCGAAGGCGGATTCGGCGAAGCGTGTGATCCCCGAACAGCACGCCCCGGCGCCGAAGCCGGACGCACCGGCCAAGAAGCCTTCGCTTCGGTAGGTGCGCGGGCCCCGGCGGTTCGGCCGCGCGCTGCGCCTCTCGGCGAAGAAGCGGCGGATGGAACGGCTGTACGACTTGGTGTACGCCGGCGGCTGGCCGTCGTGGCTCGCGAGACCGCTCGGGTTGCAAGGGCAGCTTCACCTAACGACGCATCGGCTTACGATCGCGAACGACGGCGCGCCTATTCCGCCGCTTCGGATCGCCTTCGCGTCGGACCTCCACGGCGGACCTGGCACACATCCCGCCACAATCCGCCGCGCGTGTCGATTGCTCGCCGAGGCGAAGCCGCAGTTGCTTCTGCTCGGCGGGGACTTTGTGTCGTTCCACGCGCGGCACGTCGAGCGTGTGCTCGAGGCGATCGACCAGATCGAGGCGCCGTTAGGCCGGTTCGCCGTGCTCGGCAACCACGACCTCATCGCCGACGACGTGTGGCTCGTGCAGCGCTTGGAGACGATCGGCGTGCGGACGCTCGTGAACGAGAACGTTCGGCTGGCCGCGCCGTATGATCGCCTCTGGGTATGTGGGCTCGACAACACCGAGCAGGGGACGCCGGATGGCCGGCGTGCGCTGGCTGGCGCGGACGGGCTACGGTTGATCCTCATGCACTCGCCTGACGGACTGACGGCGTTAGGCGGCGCGTCGTTCGCGATGGCGTTCACCGGCCACGTGCACGGTGGGCAGTTCGTGTTGCCGGGTGGCCGATCGCTCATCGGCGTCAAAGGGCCGCTCAGTCAGCGCTACCTGGACGGCGGGTTGTTCGAGCTTGGAGCTCCGGGCGAGCGGATCCTGCTCGTGAGCCGAGGGATTGGTCAGGGGTCGTTGCCCATGCGGTTTCGGGCGGATCCTGAAGTGCATGCGTGCGATCTCGCGTTCGATAGGTAAGCGATTGAGGCACATACACTAAGCGGGACATTTCGCGACTCGCAGTCGACTCTTGTCTTCGGTGTTTATTCGGCTTATTGTATGCCTCCCGCCGTCGCCGTTCGCGCCGGCGCAGCGACGGGAGGGCCAGTGCCGAAGCACGAGCTGCTGTTCGATGTCGGGGAGTACGCGCCGGTCGCCGACCGCATCACGCTGTTCTATGCGCGCTTCCCGATGGGCCGCATCACCACGCGGCTCATCGCGCGGACCGAGCATGAGATCACCGTGCAGGCGTACGTCTTCCGGTCGGTCGAGGAAGAGCGGCCATCGGCGACGGGGCTCGCGTCGGAACGTATCGGCGACGGCGACGTCAACACCGTCGCCTGCCTCGAGAACACCGAGACCTCGGCCATCGGCCGCGCGCTCGCGAACCTCGGCCTCACGGCGTCCGCGCAGCGACCGAGTCGCGAGGAGATGCTCAAGGCCAACCGGGAGCGAGCGTTGCGCGTGTCGGAGCCCTCACCTCGGTGCCTAACGACACATAGTGCGCCAGCTGGCAGCGTCGCGCTACAGCAGAACGCCGACCGCGTGATGGACGCACTCGACCTGCTGGCCATCGCGCAGCGCGCCGGCCTCACGCCGTGCCGCGCCCGCCGCCTCCGCGAGACCCTCATGCGGCCGACGGTAAGCGATGCATCCGTTCACCGCGTGGAGCGGCTGCTGCGATCGTGGGTCGCCTTTCGCCATGCCCTGCGTCTCGGGCTGTAACACTCCGGTGTCAACCCAGATGGAAGCGTTGCGCAGGCTACTCAGACGAAGGGGTGTTCGGATTCATCGGATTGAACTGATCAATCGGATCGCTCCTCGAACACTAGGGATGGTCGCGCAACGAGCGAACGGAGAATGACACCCTCGGGACGCTTCATTCAAGCCGCGACCTGGAAGCCAGCGAGGAGCTTCCCGAGGGTGTCAACAAAGATCTCGCTCGTTGCGTCCGGAGGTGTGCCTAACAGCGGTGCAATCCGATGCATCCGTGGAATCCGAAGAATCCGAACACCCCTTTGTCTGAGTGGTCCGCCCTGACGAATCCATCTCGATCACAGACAGAGCTAGTTGGACCATCGGGCCGGTGCGGGAGCGATGCGAATCGAAAGACGAGCGGATGAGGCGAGCGCCGAGTCGTGGAGCGATCAGGAGTTGCTGCAGCGGATGCGACACGACGAGGCGCTCGCCATTCGCGAGTTCTACCGGCGCTTCAGCCCCGCGCTGTGGAAGCTCGCTCGCCAGGCCCACCTCCAGCCCGCACTCCGTGACGACGCCGTCACCGATTGCCTGAGCGATGCCGCCATTCACCTCATGCAGCCCACCGCTGCCGTTCCCGCGAACCTCACGGGTTACCTCGTCGCGATGTTCCGACATCGCCTCGCCAACGATCGTCGTGCCGCCCAGCGGCGTACCGCGACCGGAACCGCCGCGGCGTGGCTCAGTGACGGCGAGCGCGTCGTACGCGAGGTCGTCTCTGAAGCGTCGATCCGCGCGAGCGCCGGACCGGCCGCGGAAGCGCCGCCGCTTTCGCCCGTGCTCGAGCGCCTCTCGCGGATCATCGACGCCGGCATCACCGACGCCGAGCGCCAGATTCTCCGCTGGGTGAGCGCGTCGATCCCCCAGCGCCTCATCGCCGAGTGGCTCGGGATCACGCATAACGCGGCGCGCGTGCGTGTGCTGCGCCTGCGCGAGCGGCTCATCGAGCTCGCGCTCCGCGATGCGGGCCCGTGGCGCCCCGGCGAACGCCAGGAGCTCTACGAGTTCTTCCGACGGAGCGGTCTGTCCGAGCGGGCACGTCGAGCCGTCGAGGGCTCGCCGGCCGCCGGCGGACCGGAACGGAGCCGGCGCAGCGCCGGCCGCAAGCCTCGAAAAGAAGGGGAGGACCAGTGACCTACGACGACGAATCCCTGAGCGCCGGAGAGCGCGCGGGACTGGAGCGCACCAAGGACCTGCTCGTGAGGATTGCCGGCGACCGCGCAATGCGGCGACTCGACCCACTCGATCCCGGCGAGACCGCGTTCGTCGAGTGGTATGCGCGCGAGGCTCGGGCAACGCTGTCCGTCGCGGAGCGATACCGGCTCGAGGCCAACGCCGACCGATTCGTGCGCGACGTGCTCGCCCGGCGCGCCGTGGAGCGGTCGCGCGTCCGGGAAGTCGCGGCCGAGCCGGAGATGGCGCCAGCCTGGGAGGAGGGAACGCTTGCCCAGGTGGTGGCCGCCGCGGCGCGCGTTAGGCATGCGCCGGCCATGGACCTGTCGGTGGCCGCCGGCGTGGGGCGCGAGCTCTGGGAGGAGCCCTGCGACCGGTGGATCCCACTGCCCGAGAGCGCGCCCGACGGGAAGTACGTCGCGCTCAGGGTCACCGGCGACAGCATGGTGCCGCTCCTCCACGACGGCGACACGATCCTCGTGAAGCTGGGCGATGAGATCGTGCCCGATGCGGTGATCGTGGCACGCATCCCCGACGGCGGGTACGTCGTGAAACGGGTCGGCGGCGTCGCGGGCTCGCGCGTGGAGCTCGCGTCACTCAATCCCGACTACCCGTCGATCGTGATCCCCCGCGACCCGTCGCTCGTGCTGGGCACGGTGCTGCTGCGCTGGTGCACGCACGGGGATCGATCGGTGCATTGAATCGTTTAGGCGCCGCGCGCTCCGGTAACAGGATGGTGTCATTCGAGAGAGAAGGGAGAGTTCCCGATTCACCGCTACTCGAGGTCACCATGCCGGTTCGCCTGATTGAGCTCGCCATTCGCGCTCGCCGCCAGTTGGGAGGAGGAGAGCGCACACAGTTCTCCTTCCGCCTCGCCTTCGTGATCGATCTCGCCTACATCGGACTGGGCGCGTTAGGCGGCGCGGCCCTTGGTCGCGCCGCCGCGCCGCTCACTCCAGCAGGCCACCAGTCGCCGCCGGCGTGCGTCGCGAAGGCGGTTCAGCGCCTCCATTGATACGCGAGCTTCACGAAAAAGCCATCGCGGCGACGCCGGAGGTCCGAGAACTTCGCCGACTCCTCCGTCTCGAACGTGTCTCGCGTATCGCCATACCCGAAGAACGCGACGGTCCCCGGCGTGGGCTCGTACGACACCAGCCAGTCGGTCTGGAGTGTCCCGCCGTTGCCGCCGGCCACGGGCGACCCGTCCTGCAGGAAGATCTGGTCGCCCGACGGCGTGAGCAGTCCGCTCGTCCGCTGCGCCTGATACTGGCTCACCACGCGGAAGAACAGCGCGCGCGTGGGCTGATACTCCACCTTGAGTCGTGGAATCACCGTCCGCGCGTACTCGGAGCCGTCGAAGTCGCGGTCGATCTGCGAGAACGTCAGCGTCGCTTCACTGCGCATGCTCCTGGTCGGCCGCATCGTTAGGCCCGCCGACGCTCGGAGCTCCCGCCCCGTCGACCCCTCGGCAAAGATCGCGACCTCGTTCCGCGCGATCGTCGTCGTCGCGTTGACCTTCTGGAAGGTCGGCGTGGTGACAGTCAGCGATACATTCCACAGCCCCGTGACTTGCTGCTCGGGCGGAAGGTACGGCTGCAGGCCATCCGAACCCGCGATGTACAGGCCGTTGTACGCGGTGGAATCGAACGTGAAGAAGTTCCGCGACACGTTGAGCGACGTGTTCCACCCGCCACGGAGGCGGAACATGTTCGAGATCGACTCCTGTCCCTCGTACGCGTCGCCGGCCACAAAGTGATCGTACTGCCAGATGCGCGTGGGCCCGAAGAACATCGTGTAGTTCTCCAGCCGCGCTCCGGGCTTGCCGTAATACGAGAAGCGATTGAAGCCGTGGAGCGTGATGATCCCGGTCCGCGGGACGAATCCGGAGCGGCTGATGAAATCCGTCCCGAGCCCGCTGAAGAGATAGTTGTAGCCCCAGATACGCCCGGTGCGGTCGAGCTCCGCCTTCCACACCGGCGCCGTCTTCGCGTCGGACGTGCCGAGGAGCGCGGGATCCTTCGTGTACGAGCCGCCGAACTGCGTCTCGAAGTAGTACATGCGGCCGAACACGTAACGCAGGTCGCTCGCGATGACCGTGTTCGTCGTGTCGCCCGCGCGACGATCCGTCATCGTCAGCGCGATCGTGGAGTTCCCTCCGAAATCGCGACGCAGCCGCGCGACGTTGAACAGCGCCTGGTCGCAGTTCTGCTTGGTCGAAACGCCGTCGATGGTCGTGTTCGGACACGGGGTGTCATCAAGTGCAGAGAGATACGCGACGCTCAACGGGCCGAGCTTCCCGGTCACCTTCGCGCCCGCGACCGGCGTCGCAATCTGTCGAGTGTACACGAGCTGGTTCGGCGTGTTGAACAGCTCGATCCCCTCGAGGAAGAACGGCCGCTTCTCCGCGAAGAACAGCGCGAATCGCTCGTTCACCGTCACGAGGCTCGCGTCGGACTCCACCTGCGAGAAATCGGGCTTCACTGTCGCGTCGAGCGTCACGGACGGAAGCGCGACCTTGAGGTTCACGCCGGCGTCGGGATTGATGTCCTCGCGCTCGAAGGTGCCGGTGGGCGTCCGCTCACCATTGAGTTGCGCCGTCACGAACGGCTGCACCTCCGTCGTGATCCCACGCTCGATGTGCTCGATGCCCGTGAGCGAGCCACCCTCGCTCAGGAAGCTCGCCGTTGCCCGCCGCGCGTCGGTCCACGTATCCTCGAAACCCGTGGCCTGCACATCGCGCACGACGTTGATGCTCCACGTCTGCGGGTCGCTCGACGGGAAACGAAGACTCTTGAAGGGAATGCGAAGCTCGACGACGTATCCACGGTCGGTGAGCTGCCCCTTGGACTCGAAGCGGAAGTCCGGGTTCCAGTCGACGTTCCCGCCGAAGATGTTCCCCGCGCTCGCCGCGCCCTCCGTCCGCACACCATCACCCTGCGCGCCTAACGGGTTGACGACGAAGAAATACGCTCGGCGATGATCGTTGAACGTATCGAGGTAAATCGTGATGCGGTCTTCGTTGCTGAGGTTGTCCCGGTCCGCGACCGTGGCGCGGATGGACGCCGGGTTCTTCGCGTTGGCGATGATCCCGAAATAAATCGCATCATGCGAATAAAAGAGCCGAGCCTCGGTCTGCTCGTTGGCGGGTCGGCCGTCGATGGGCTGGTATTGGTGAAAGCCGGTTAATCGCGCTGCCTGGGTCCAGACAGGCTCGCTGAGTGACCCATCGATGGTGACGGCGGGGCTGGCGATGCGCGGAATGTGAACGGCGGGGCGGCTCGCGCCGTCGTATGATTGACCAGGCGGCGCTGCGCCCTGCGCGGCGGCCATCTGGAGTAGTAAGAACGTCGTCGAAAACATGGGCCCAATTTAGTCGGGATGGCACAGCCCGGCTCATTCGAACCGTGTGAGAATGCTGTGAAAGCCATTGTCATCCCGAGCGAAGCGAGGGATGACAAACATCTATGATCTCTCGAGTTCTCGAGGCCTGCCTCTACGCCACCGATCTCGACGCCGCCGAGCGCTTTTACGTCGATGTGCTCGGGCTCGAGCGCTATTCGGGTATGCCGGGAAGGCATGTCTTCTTTCGATGCGGCGCGGGGATGTTCCTCGTCTTCAATCCGGCCCGCACGAGCAGCGAACCGTCAGTGGTTGGCGGCGCCATAGTGCCGGCACATGGAGCCAGCGGACCGGGTCACGTCGCGTTCGCCGTCCCGGACGCGGACATTCCGACGTGGCGCGCGCGACTCGAGACCGCCGGCGTCGCCATCGAGTCACAGGTGACGTGGCCGCGCGGTGGGCGTTCGCTGTACATCCGTGACCCAGCTGGCAACTGTGTCGAGCTCGCGTCGCCGAAGCTCTGGGGGTTCGAGGATCCCGACGATGCCTGACGAGTCGCTGTGGCGCTGCCCGAAATGCGGGCGCGGGTTCGCGAACCGGAATCAGACACACACCTGTGCCGCGCTCCACGACCTCGATCACCACTTCGATGGCCGAGAGCCGATCGTCCGCGAGCTGTTCGACCTCGTCGTCACCGCGGTGCGTGCGATCGGCCCTGTCACCATTCTTCCGGAGAAGACGCGCATCGCATTTCAGGTGCGCATGTCGTTCGCGCAGGTCACGCCGCGGAAACGATGGCTGGACGGTCACGTGGTGCTCGCACGCCGCCTCGAGCACGCCCGCTTCCGGACGATCGAGACGTTCTCGCCGCGGAATCACCTGCATGCATTTCGCCTCGAGCACCCCGGCGACGTCGATGCCACATTCGTCGCGTGGATGCGGGAGGCCTACGCCGTCGGCGCGCAGCGGCACCTCGACTGAGCTTGCCATCTCTCCTCGCCGTCGACGTCGGCGTACGCACTGGCCTCGCCGCCTACCGCGACGACGGTCGCCTCATCTGGTATCGCTCGCGCAACTTCGGCGCAGCCGCACGACTCAAGCGCGCCATCCCGGCGCTGCTCCACGAAGCCTTTGATCCCACCTACGTCGTCCTCGAAGGCGGCGGGCCGCTGGCCGAGCATTGGGCCGCAACGGCGGAGCGACACGGGTCGCACGTGCGTCGCGTGAGTGCGGAGGAGTGGCGCTCGATGTTCCTCCTGTCACGCGATCAGCGCTCGGGTGAACAGGCGAAGCGCATGGCGGACGGGATCGCACGACGCGTCGTTGAATGGTCCGAAGCCTCGCGCCCGACGTCGCTCCGTCACGACGCCGCAGAAGCCATTCTCATCGGCCTCTGGGGTGTGATCGACATCGGATGGCTGCCTGCCGTTCCGCCGGCGTTAGGCTTGAGCGGCCTGCCGAAGCGGAAGCCGTAACCGGGCCCGCGCACCGCTCCGATCCTCCCGATTCTCGAGCGCGAGCGTCCCACCGTGCGCCTCGGCGATCTGCCGGCTCAGCGCCAGCCCAATCCCCGTGCCTTCCGGTTTCGTCGTGAAGAACGGCACGAACAGGTTCGCCGTATCCGCCAGGCCTGGCCCTTCATCCTCGACCGACACGACGACCGACGTCTCGTCGCTCATCCATGACACACGCACGCCTCCGCTTGTGTCGGCCACGGCATCCACCGCGTTCCGCACGATGTTGATGAGGAGCTGATCGAGCTGGTCGCGATCGGCAAGGACCGTCGTGGGCGGACCCGGACACACCACCACCGCCATGCGCTCCTCCAGCTCGACGACTCGGCGCACCCAAGCTTCTACGTCGACCGGCCGAAGCACAGGCTTGGGCAGCTGAGCGAGACGCGCGTATGCCTGAAGGAATCGACTGAGCGATCCCGATCGCCCCTCGATCACGTCGAGACCGTGCAGCGCCTCCTGCTCCCAATCGGGGGCGCGCGGCTCGCGCTTGAGCACGCGCTGCAGGCTGCGCGCGATGGACTTGATGGGAGCGAGCGAGTTGTTGATCTCGTGGCTCAGCACCCGTACGATGCGCTGCCACGCGAGTCGCTCTTCCTCTCGCAGGACGTGACTCACGTCGGTGAGCACGAGCAGTTGATGCGGGAGCCCGTCCTGCCGAAACTCGCGACGCCTGACCTCCCACCGCGCCATGCGGCCGTCGCGCGCGAGGTCGAGCGTGCGCGGCGCGGCGTCGTGCAGATACACATCGAGGCCTAACGTCTCAGCGCCTCGGCCCAGTAGGCGTTCGATCGGCTGGCCGAGCAATCGCTCGCCCTCACGGTTCACGAGCCGAAGCTTTCGTTCGCTGTCGAATGCGAAGATCGCCGCGTCGATCTCGGCAATGACGGTCCGGAGAAGCGCCGTCGCCTCGAGGGCCCCGAGCCGCTGTGCCTGGAGCGTGTTGCCTAACGCGTTGACCTCGGCGATGGCGATGCCGAGCGCGTCGTTCTCGTTGGCGCCGGCGCCGCGCACGGAGTAGTCGCCTTCGCGTAGACCGGAGAGGAGATTCGAGAGCGTCTGAATCGGGCGGATGACACGCTCGCGTGCGACCGCGGCCGCGGTGAGCCACGCACCCACCACGACGACGGTGAGCGTCCACCGCACTTCAATGCCGTGCTCCCCCGTCCAAAGCCAGACGAGTGAGAGGATGACCCCCGGCAACCCACCAACCAGAACGATGGCGGGGACGCGCGACTCGACCGGCAACCGCGCACGGGATAAGCCCGAACCACGCCGAGTCCCCAGTCCCCAGTCCTTAGTCCCCGGTTCAGAGTCCATGCTGCTGTATCCGCCGGTACAGCGCGCTGCGGCTCATGCCTAACGACTCGGCCGCCTGAACCACGTTGCCGGCATGCCGAGCCAACGCCTGCTGGATGATGTACCGCTCGGCATCGTCCATCGTCATGCCGGAAAGATCGGCGGCGCTGCCCGGTGCACTCGCCCGGAGACCGAGGTCGTCGCTCGTGATGTAGCCGGTGCGCGCCATGAGCACTGCGCGTTCCACCGCGTGCTGCAACTCGCGGACGTTGCCCGGCCAGCCATGCGCCTGCATGGCGGCGGTGGCCTCGTCGTCGAAGCCATGGAGCGTCTTGCGATATCGCGCCGAGTAGTCACCGAGGAAGTGGGCGGCGAGTCGCGGGACGTCGTCTCGGCGGTCGCGGAGCGGCGGTAGTCGAATCTCCACCGTGTTGAGGCGATACAGCAGGTCCTCGCGAAAGCGACCACCGGCGATCTCGGCCATGATGTCCGCGTTCGTTGCGGCGAGAACGCGCACGTCCGCGCGCAGCGTGCGCGACGAACCCACGCGCTGGAACTCCCCCGTCTGCAGCACGCGCAGGAGCTTCGCCTGGAGCTTGGCCGCCATGTTCGCGATCTCGTCGAGGAACAGCGTGCCGCCGTCGGCGAGCTCGAAGCATCCGACCCGGTCGGTCTTCGCGTCGGTGAACGCACCTTTCACGTGCCCGAACAACTCGCTCTCCGCCACGCCCTCGGACAGTCCGCCGGCGTTGACGGTGATCAGCGGCCGTGCGGCGCGGTTCGACGCTGCGTGCAGACGCTGGGCGACGACTTCTTTGCCTGTCCCGTGCTCGCCGGTGATGAGGACGTTCGCGTCGGACGCTGCGATGCGATCGATGAGCTCGAGCACGGGCTGCATCGCGCGCGACCCGGCGACTAGTGCCGGAACGTTAGGCGCCAGGCGTTTGTTCTCGGTCGCGAGGCGCTCGTTCACCCGGCGTGCCCGCGAGAGCTCGATCTGTGTTCGCAGGATGGCCACGAGGCGCTCGTCATCCCACGGCTTCTCGATGTAGTCCGCCGCTCCGCGCCGCATGGCTTCGACGGCACCCTGGACGCTGCCGTACGCGGTCATGACGATGACCGGCAGTGTCGCGTCCAGCGCCCGCACGCGGCCGAGGACGTCGAGGCCTTCCTTTCCCGAGGTCGTGTCGCGCGCGTAGTTGAGATCCATCACGACCGCATCCAGCGTATGCGACTCGACGGCCTTGAGGATCTCCACAGGCCGCAACGCCGGGACCGCACGCCAGCCTTCCTCCTTCAGAAGCAGTCGAAGCGCGTCGAGAACGGCCGGTTGGTCGTCGGCAATCAGGACCTGCGGCGCGGTCGGGTTCGGGGACATGCGTAAGAGTTTACCTCTTCTCCGTGCCCTCCGTGACCTCCGTGGTTATTCATCATTCTCCGCGCAACGCCCCAAGCAAGTCGGTGCGGGCAGCACGCCTTGCCGGAATCCAGCTCGCGAGCACCGCCACCGACAGCAGAATTGCCGACACGACAGCCAGCGTCGGAACGTGGATGGCACTCACGCCATACAACAGGCTTCGCAAACTCCGGCCGATCAGCGTCGCACCGACGATACCGATGCCGACACCCGTCAGTGTCAACCGCACACCCTGACCCACTACGAGCCGCCTCACGTCCTGCCCCGGCGCCCCCAGCGCGAGCCGGATTCCGATCTCGTGATGACGCTCCGCTACCGAGTACGCGATGAGCCCGTACACACCCACCGTCGCCAACACCAGCGCCATCAGAGCGAATACGCCAATCATCGATCCGCTCACCCGCTGCGCCAGGATCGAGCGTGACACCTGCTCCTGCATGGTCGACACGTCGTAGACGGGAATCGTCGCGTCCACCGCTCGCACCGCATCGCGCACCGCGCTTGTCAGCGATGCCGCATCGCCTGACGAGCGAACGACCATCGTCATACCGCCATCCGGCGCTTGCGCATACGGGAGGTACATCGTCGGCTGCACCGGCGCGTCGAGACCGTCCTGATGCACATCGCCAACCACGCCGACGATCGTCGACTGCTTGTCGGACCCGCCCTGTCCCACGACCTGGCCAACGACGTTCCGCTCACCGGGGAAGAACGTCCGCGCCCACGACTCCGTCACGATGATCACGGCCGGTGCGGTCGAGTCATCACGCACGTCGAACTCCCGCCCCGATTTGAGCGGAATGCCAAGCGCTCGGAAGTAGTCGGGTGTCACCCGCTCCCAGCGTGACGTCGGGCCTTGCCCGTCCGGCGCCGCGGGCTGCCCCGGGATCCGGAAGTTCGACGTGTTCGCCGATCCACTGAGTGGTAAAGCCCCCGCCGCGCCGGCAGCCACCACACCGGGCGTCTCTCGCAGCCGGTTCAATACATTGTCGTAGAAACGCACCATCGCGGCGCGCTGCTGATACGGCGGGCCGGCAAGCGTTAGGCGCGCGGCCAGCACGCCATCGGCCGAGAAGCCGGGCGACACCGCCTGCAATCGAGCGAGGCTTGTGAGCAGCAGTCCGGCACCCGCCAACAGAACGACCGCCAGCGCAACCTCGGCGACGACGAGAGCACGCTGCATCCGACTCCGTCGCACGGAACCCGACCCGCGGACACCGGTCGCCAGAGGCTCGCCCACGCCACGCGCCAACTTCAGCGCCGGCACGATGCCGGCGATCAGTCCAGTCAGAACCGCCAGCGCCACCGTGAACGCGAGCGCTCTCCCACTCACCTGGATCGACACCCACGGAGGAAGCGGAATCGGCACGAGCGACGTGAGCAGACGCAGTTCCCAGAGCGAGAACAGCACCCCGAGCGTCGCGCCAGCCATCGCGAGTACGATGCTCTCCGTGAGCAGCTGCTGTGTCAGGCGCCAGCTCGATGCGCCGAGCGCCTTTCGCACGGCCACCTCGCGCGCCCGTCCTGAGGAGCGCGCGAGCAACAGATTCGCGACATTCGCGCACGCGATCAGCAACACGAAACCCACCGCGCCGAGGAACGTGTACAGGATCGTCGGCGCCCGGCCGACCAGGTCGTCCTGAATTGGGCGCGCGGTCACGCGCCATCCACTGTTCGACCCGGGATACGCGTCCTCGAGTCGTTTCGCAATCGCGTTGAGCTCCGTCACGCCTTGCTGCACCGTGGCAGTGGATGACAGCCGTCCGACACCACGAATGAACCGACTCCCGCGGTGCATCGCCTGCGAGTCGGGCGCGAATGGCGACCAGGCCTCCGCGCTCGGCGGGTACGCGAACGACTTCGGCATCACCCCGACGGCCGTAAACCGCGACCCATTGATCAGGATCTGCTCGCCGATGATGGCGGGTGAGGCAGCGAACCTGCGCCGCCAGTAGGCGTCGCTCAGCACGACGACTTGTTCCCTGCCTAACGTCTCATCCTCGGGCAGGAAGGACCGCCCAAGCTGCGGTGTGACACCGAACACTCGAAAGAAGTTGGCCGACACCCGCGCGCCATTGGCTCGCTCGGCCCGGTCGTCGCTCGCGACGTTGTAAGTCTGGCGCCGATAGATCGCGATCTCGTCGAAGGCGTGTGCGTCGGCACGCCAGTCGAGCACATCGGGGTACGCCACGCTCGAGCCGTCGAGCCCCTGCGCTTTGTTCTGACCGTCGAGCGTGACGATGCGGTCCGGATGGTCGAACGGCGGCGGCGTGAGCAGCACCGAGTCGATCACACTGAAAATCGCGGTGTTGACGCTGATTCCGAGCGCGAGCGTGGCGAGCGCCGTAATCGTGAAGGTCCGGCTGCGTCCGAGCGCGCGGACGGCATAGCGAAGGTCGTTGATCAACATCACGGTCGAAGTCGGAATCGTTGCGTCACTGGTCCGCGCGTAGCGCGATGGCCGGGTCGACACTCGCCGCGCGACGGGCGGGCAGGTAGCACGCGATCGCCGCGACGAGCGCGAGGAAAATGGGAACGCCGCCGAACGTCACGGGGTCGTGGACACCGACGCCGAACAAGAGGCTCTGGAGCAGCCGCGCGCCCGCGAGCGACCCGATGAGTCCCAGCGCCACGCCGACGAGTGTTAGGCGCAGTCCCTGCGCGAGGACCAGCCGCAACACCGAGGACCGTTGGGCGCCGAGCGCCATACGCACGCCAATCTCGCGCGCACGTTGCGCGACGGCGTACGATACCACACCGTACACGCCCACCGCGGCGAGCACCAGCGCGATGACCGCGAAGGTGCCCACGAGAAGCGCCTGCAACTTGGGCTGCCAGATCGACCGCGCCAGGATCTGCGGCATCGACTCGACGCCGAACACGGCCAGCTCGGGGTCCAGCCCCTGGATGACTTTCCGTGCCGATGGCGCGAGCGCGGTGGGCTCTCCAGCGATGCGAAGCGCGATCGTCGACGTCCTCGGCGGTGATTGCGAGAAGGGGAGATAGATCCCTTCGGTTGTTCCTTCGCGAACGCCGAACTGCTTGATGTCGCGGGCAACGCCGACGACCGTGATCCATTCTTCCTTCGAGTCCGCTTGCCCGAGCTTGAATCGCTTGCCGACGGCGCTCTGGTTCGGCCACCGGCCGCGCGCCAACGACTCGTTGACGATCGCGACTCGCGGTGCGGACGCGTCATCGGCCGTCGTGAACGCCCGGCCCGTTCGCAGCGGAATGCGCAGCACCGAGAAATAGTCCGGTGTGATCGCCTCACGGTGCGCATGCATCGCCTGTCCTGGCGGTGCCGGTTGTCCCTCGATGGTAATGGTCGTGAAGATGTTCTCGTCATTCAGAGGCGGCGTCAGCACGCTCGCACTGGTCACGACGCCCGGCAGCGCCCGGACGGCGGCGTGCAGGCGATCATGGAAGCGCACGAGGGACGCGTCGCTCGGGTAGCGCGATTCGGGAAGAGAGATGTGAAGCGTCAGCACGCCGGTAGCGTCGAAGCCCGGGTCCGCGCGCTGCATTCGCGCGAAGCTGCGCGTCAGGAGCAGCGCCCCGACAAGTAGCGCGAGCGACACCGCGATCTCCGCCACGACGAGCGCCCGTCGCGACCGCGTAGCGCTCGTGCCTGTCCCGGTACGGCTGCCGTCGCGCAGCGCGTCAGCCAGCGACCGACCGGCGACCTGTGTGTTCGCCGCGAGGGTCAGCACCAGCCCCAGGACGACCGAGACGCCGAACGCAAATGCCACGGTGCGAAGCTCCACCCCGAGATGGATCCAGGCAGGGATCTCGACCGGAATGACGACCCGTACGAGCCGAACGCCCCAGAGGGCAATCAGTATTCCGCCTCCGGCACCGGCCGCGGTGATGACGATGCTCTCGGCCCCGAGCTGGCGTGCTAGCTGGCGTCGAGTGCCACCTAACGCAATGCGGACCGCGAGCTCGCGCCGGCGCGCATTCGTGCGCGCGAGCATGAGGTTCGCGACGTTCGAACACATGATGAGCAACACGAGCACGACCGCCGCGGCGAGCAGATAGAGCCCGGAGCGGAAGTCCGCGGCCAGGTCGTCGTGCAGCGAGACGATGTGTGCCTGCCAGCCAGCGTTCGTGGCCGGATACGCGCGCTCGAGCCGCGCATTGAACGCGTCGAGCTGTGCTTGTGCGGCGTTCAGTGACACGCCGTCGCGGAGTCGAGCCACCGCTCCCAGGGCTCGCTCCTCCCGCGTCGCGATCTCGGGCGGGAAGGTGAACGGTGCCCAGACCTCGACGTCGAGAAGATCGAAGTGTGGCGGCATCACGCCCGTGATCTCGTAGCGTTCGCCGTCGATGGTCGCTGTGCGCCCAACGATTCGCGAGTCAGCGCCGAATCGCCGGCGCCAGAGCGCATCGCTCAGGATCGCAACCTTGGGGCCCCCTGGCTTCCACTCGTCGCCGCGGAACGCTCGGCCTAACGCGGGCGGCACCTGCAGGACACGAAAGAAGTCCTCCGACACGAGCGCCGCGCCAACACGCTCCGCGTCGCCGGATCCGGTGAGCGACACGTTGGAGCCCAGGAAGGCGAAGATGCCGTCGAACGCGGGGAGCTGTGCGCGCCAGTCGTTCAGGTCGGGGAACGACGCGCCGCCGCGCCGTACGCCGCGAGATGGCTGCGTCGCATAGATCACCGCAAGCCGATTGGCATCGGGGAACGGCAGCGGCCGAATGAGTATCGCGTCAACGACGCTGAATACCGTCGCCGCCGCGCCGATGCCGAGCGCCAGCACACCAATCGCGGCCATGGTGAACCCGCGACTTCGCCCAAGCGTGCGGATGGCCAATCGAAGTTCAGCAGTCACGCTGTCTCCCGATTCCCCATGCCCGAGTCCCTGCAGTTACGAGTCTCTCAACGCCACGACGGGATCCACAGCAGCGGCCCGCCGCGCCGGAAGCCAGCTCCCCAGCACCGCGACCAGCGCCAGTATCACCGCCACCGCCACGAACGTCAGCGGATCCGTCGGGCTCACCTCGTGAAGCAACGTCGCCATTCCACGTGCCATCGCGAATGACCCCAATGCCCCGATTGCGATGCCGAGCGCGGCCAACACCAGACCCTGACGGAGCACGCGCCCGATCACGTCCGCGCGTTGCGCCCCGAGCGCCATACGGATTCCGATTTCGTGCGTGCGCTGGTTTACGGAGTACGAGATGACGCCGTAAATACCGATCACCGCCAGCAACAGCGCGATACCGGCAAACACGCTCAGCATACCGGCCGTGATGCGCTGCGGTGACAGGGACGACCATAGCATCCGCTCGAGCGTTTGAACGTTGCCGGGCGCCAGCGCCTGATCGAGCGACCCGATCACGCGCTGCACATCCGCAGTCACCCCGAGCGGATTCCCCGCCGTTCGCACCATGAGCGTCATCGTGTCCCATGGCCCTTGAATAGCCGGGACGTACACGACCGGCGCGAGCACCGCCCGGCCGGTGTTCGGGTTGTGGCGGACGTCGGCGACGACGCCAACAACGGTCGTTAGGTACATCGAGTCCGCGAGGACCGAGATCCGCTTGCCCAACGCGTCCTGACCCGGCCAGTACTTTCGGGCAAATGCCTCGCTGACGATCGCCACCGATGGATGCGCCTTGTCGTCGTGCCGATCGAAGTCGCGGCCGCGCCTAACGGGGATGCCCATGGCCGCGAAATACCCATCCCACACGGGGTGCATGCGTTCCTGGTGGGCCGGATCGCCACGTTGCGGTTTCGGCTCGCCCTCGAGAATGAATCGATTGGAGTTGTCGTTCCACGACGGCGGGAGCTCGTTGATCAGGCTGGCCGCGCGAACACCGGGCAACTCCCGCACACGATCCAGCAGTTTCGAGTAGAACTGCACCCTGTCGTCATCAGACTTGTACCGCTCCGGCAGCGTGAGCTGCATCGTGAGCGCCTTCTCGAGGGTGTACCCCTGGTTCGTTTCGATGAGGCCGATGAAGCTCCGCACCATGAGCCCGGTCCCGAACAGCAGCATCAGCGCGAGCGCGACCTCCCCCACCACCAGGACGCTCCGAAGACGGAGACGCCCGCCGGCACCACTTGTCGTTCGCCCACCTTCCTTCAGCGCTTGCTGCGGATCGGCGCGAGACGCGATGAGCGCCGGAACGAGACCTACAACCACTGCGGTCGCGATCGACACCGCTATCGTGAACAGGAGCGCGTGTCCGTTGATCGTTATGCGGGTCCACCCCGGGTTGAAGCGCACGAGCTCCGCCGGCAGCGTGTCTCGCATGAGCTTCACACCCCACAGGGCCAGCAAGGCGCCCAGCGCGCCGCCAAGGAGCGCGATGACCATGCTCTCGGCGAGCATCTGCCGGACCAGATCGGTGCGCCGTGCACCTAACGCGACGCGCACGGCGAGCTCCCGCCCGCGCGTCGTGGCGCGCGCGAGCAGCAGATTCGCGACGTTCGCGCAGCCGATCAGGAGCACCAGGGCCACCGAAGCCAGCATGACGACCGTGTACGGTCGCGGATGCCGTCCGTAGAACACCTGCGCGGGCTCGACTTTCATCCCCCACTTCGCGTTCATGTCTGGATATTGCAGCTCCAGCCGTCGAGCGATGGCGCGCGCCTCCGCGCGAGCCTCCGAGAGCGTGGATGTAGGCCGCAGCCGCGCGATCGCGTTCACCCAGCGCCCGTCACGGTCGGCTGCAACGGCACCCTCGAGCGCAAACGCCTTCCACAGCTCGGCCCCCGGCGGGAAGATGAAGTCCTTTCCCATGACGCCGACGATCGTGTGCGGCACGCCGTTGAGTTGCACGGTCCGACCAATCGCGCCGGGATCGCCGCCGAACCGACGTACCCACAGCGGATAACTGAGAATGACGCGGTCGGTGTTCCCCTCGTGCCCCTCCTCGTCGGTGAACGCGCGCCCGAGCGCCGGTCGCTCGCCGAGTGTGCGGAAGAATTCGGGTGTCACGCGAAACCCCGTGACGCGCTCCGGCTCGTTGATGCCCGTGATGTTCACGTCCCACCAGGAGAACGCCGCGACGTGCTCGAGCGTGCGCGTCTGCTGCATCCAGTCGACGAGATTCGCCGGCGCGAGCTGATCGAAGTCGAAATTGTCCGGGTCCCGCGGTAGCACCTCGGAAATCATGACCAGTCGGTCGCTATTCGGCGTAGGGACGGGCTCAATGGCAATCGCCCGCATGGCGGTGTACACGGTCGTGTTGGCGCCAATGCCGATCGCGAGACACGCAACAGCGGCCGCTGTCCACGCCGGATTCTTCGCGAGCGTTCGGAGCGCGTACCGGAACATCGGGAATGGGAATAGGGAATCGGCGGCGCGCTTCGCGCGCGCCCGGGAACCAGGAACGGGGAACCGAGGTGCCTGCACCGGATCCACCGCGAGCTCGCACGCTTAGCGAGCCCGGTGCCACCAGGTCGATCGCCGCCTAACGGCTAGCAGCCGCGCGAGTTACGCTCTCAGCTCGGTAGCCGACGTGTCGTAGGGATTCCCAACGCCGGGATGCCCACCGTCCCGAATACGGGACTCGGCCGTCGCCCGTCGCCCGTCCCCGGCAGTCGCCTGCCGCCTGCCGCCCGCACTTATGGCAAAAATCGGTAGCCGGTCTTCCAGACGGTGGTGATGTGCCGCGGGGATGCTGGATTCGGCTCGAGCTTTCGGCGCAGTTCGGCGATGTGCGTATCGATCGTCCGGCTCACGACCGACGCGTGGTACCCCCAAACCGTCTTGAGCAGCTCTGCCCGCGAGATCACCTGTCCCGGACGCTGCACCAGGGCGAGTAGGAGCTCGTACTCCTTCGGCGAGAGCTCCACCGGCCTGCCATTCTTCCTCACCACGCGAGCCACTGGCTGGATCTCGATGTCGCCAAACCGCGACGCGTCCGCCGGCTGCGCCTTGGGACCTGACGAGGCCGACGCGCGCCGCAGCACCGCCTCCACCCGCGCCACCAACTCGAGCACGCCGAATGGCTTCGTCACGTAGTCATCGGCGCCAAGTCGGAACCCCGTCACCTTGTCCGCTTCCTCGCCCCGTGCCGTGAGGATCAGCACCGGTACCTGGGATCCACCCTCGCGAACCGCGCGCAGCACGCGGTAGCCGTCCATCCCCGGCAACATGAGGTCGAGGATGATGAGATCGGGCGAGACCGTTCGCGCCTCGCGTAGTCCCGTCGGCCCGTCGTTCGCGACGACCACCTCGTACGACGCGATCTCGAGACTGTTCCGCAGGCCGAACGCCAGGTCAGCGTTGTCCTCGACGATCAGAATCCGCTTCATGACAGCGAATGCTCGCGCGGTGTCGCCTCGGCATAGCCGTCTGACTCGTTAGGCGCGACGTCCGCGGTGACTCGAGACGCCCCGGTCGAGGCCTGGAGCGTCACAACGAAGCTCGCGCCGCCACCCACCGCGTCATGCACCGCCACCGTCCCGCCCTGCGCGGTCACCAGCTCGCGCACTACCGCGAGTCCGATGCCGTTGCCCGAAATCCCCGCCTCTACAGCGCGGTCGAGCCGGCGGAATGGCTCCCAGACGCGCGCCTTGTCGCGCGCCGCGATCCCGGAGCCCTGATCGTCCACCCAGAGCTGCACGCGTCCCCCACCATCCACGCGCGTTCCCGCCGTGATCGTCTGGCCCGCCGGGCCATACTTCACGGCGTTGTCCAGAAGGTTGAGCAGGACCTGCCGTAGCGCATCCCGGTCAGCGAGCGCCACGGCATGACCCGAGTGCGTCGTGCGGACGGTGACGCCGCGCGCGCCCGCGAGCGGCGCGAAGCTGTCCACGACCTCGTCCACGAGCGCCGCCAGCTCCAACCGTCCGAGCGATAAGCGCGGAGCCGACCGCTCGGCTCTGGAAAACTGCAGGATGTTCTCGACGAGATGCGCCAGCCGGCGCGCCTCCTGGTCGATGATCGCAACCGACCGCTGTCGCTCGTCGTCGCTGCGCACCCAGCCAAGGCGCAGCATCTCGGCAAACATCCGGATCTGCGCGAGCGGCGTCCGCAGCTCATGCGACACGCCCGACACGAGCTCGCTCTTCACGCGCGCGAGCTGGCGCTCACGATGCAGCTGCAACAGCGACACGATCACGAGCCCGGCACTCAGCGTAATGAGGCCGAGTACGAACTGCGACCGGTTCCACGTCCAGGTGCCGCCGGCAACGCGGGACGCGAACGCGGGACGCATCGCCACCCGCACCGCGAACCCGTCGAACGCGCCGGCCATGCCTAACGTTGCAGCCGGGCGGAGCCCGCGTGGGGCCGCCGACCGGAAGATGACCCGCTGGTCCGGACCGGCCACCGAGAGCGTGAGCGCCGAGTCTACCGGCAACGCCGCCCCACCGATGGGTGGAAGGAGGGCACGGGATGCCAGCACCGCGGGGAATACCGACCGCCCGGCCGATCCCACGTCGAAGGCGTAGCCATACGCCGCGTGTGGCTTGCTGCCCGGATGCACGCCCGTGCGCCCCGCAAGCATATAGGCGATGGCGATCGTGCCGTCGCTCGGCAGGCGAGCAATCACCGGGTCTCCTGTCACGGCACCGGCGGCGAGGCCGTCACGAACCGTCCGAATCACACTGCGCGTGATATCAGCGCTGGGGGGCTCGGGCATTTCATCGCCAACCGCGCCGACGACCACTTCGCCTCGCGCGAGATCGACCGCAAACGTGAAGCGAACGTCCGGCACGGCCACGCACGCACAGCGTCGCGCGGCCTGGATACCCTCCGCCACGAGCAGCGATGGGGCCGATTCTGTGGTGCGATCCGCCGCGATCGCCACCGTGGGGGCCAACACTCGCCGTGCGGCGCGCTCGAGCTCCGCGTTGGCTTCGCGCGCGAACGTCCACGCCGCAAACCGCGCGTGGGACAGCAACGCACGCTGTGCGGCCGATTCCTGCGCGCACACGGCGTTGTAGACCTGATAAGCGGCAACCGACGCAGCGGTGAACGTACACACCACCACCACGATGGTCGCGCGCAACCGGCGCATCCCTGCCAGCACGGACCGAAATGGTTGAAGTCGTCGCCCGCCGCGCGGCACGGCGGGATACCTGTCAATGTATAACGCGACGGGCGTCGGGGCCTCATCGACTCCGAGGGCCGCTCTGTCAGAAAACTGTGGAGCCGAAGGGAGCCGCAGACTGGAAACCGGGCATAGTAGCGCCGTTCAATCCCTCCGATTCCCGATTCCCGGCTACATCCGGACGCGGTGCAGCGGAATCGCATCGCGAGGCACAGCGATCATCGATGCCGCCGGTGTGATCACCGGCGGCTGGTCGGCCATCACGGGGGCGTTTATGGGCAGCGTGAGGGTGAAGATCGACCCCCGCCCGATCTCGCTCCGGGCGGTGAGGTCCCCCATCATCGCCCGGGCGAGTTGCCGGCTGATCGCGAGACCAAGCCCCGTCCCCTCCGTCGTCCGCGTGAGGTCCATCTCCAGCCGCGTGAACGGTTCGAAGATCGTGTCCAGCTTCTCACGCGGGATCCCGTGGCCGGTGTCGCTCACGCGAACCTCCACCTGCCCACCGTGGAGCCCACACGACAGCCCGACGCGTCCACCTGGTGCCGTGTACTTGATGGCGTTCGAGAGCAGATTCAGCACGATCTGCTCGATGCGCGCCCGGTTCGCGTACGCGATGAGCCCGCCCTCGGCCGGGTTGTAGATGTACGACAGGTTCCGCGCCTTGAGCTGCGGCGCGATGAGCGGCTCCAGGTTGCCTAACGTCTCGTGGATCGGCACCGGACCCAGCTCGATGTCCGCCGGTTTCCCGTGTTCGAGCCGTGAAAGGTCCAGCAGGTCCTCGATGATTCCCAGGAGGTGGCGTTGGCTTCGTCGGATCCGGCCGAGTTGGTCGCGCTGCGTGTCGCTCACCGGGCCGCTGATGCCCATTTCCATCAGCTCGGCGTAGCCGGCGATGGCGTTGAGCGGCGTTCTCAGCTCGTGCGACATCATCGCCAGGAATTCCGTCTTGGCACGGTTCGCCGCCTCCGCGTCCGCCCTGGCGGATTGCTCGGCCGCGAAAAGTCGCGCCCGCTCGAGCGCCTGGGCGCACTGCTGCCCGAGCGCCCGGGTGAACGTGATGTCGCTTTCGTCGAACGCCCGTGGACCGCTGAAGCTGAAGCTCAGTGAGCCGAGGGGCCTCCCGTCGACGACCATTGGGGTCACGATCATCGCGCGAACGTTCACGCGTTCCAGCACCGGCGCGAGGTCCTGGTAGCGGCGTGCGATTTCCTCCGGCGAGTCGAGCAGGACCGGCTCTGTGGTCCGTACGGCGTCAGCCAACGGCACGTGACTGGTCAACGGAAAGCGCCGCCACGCATCGGCGACGTCGGACGGCAGTCCGCTCACCGCCAAAGATGTGGTCTGGACTTTCAACCGGCTGCGTGACCCGCAGTTGGAGCTGCCGACAAGCAGCCTCTATGCCAACGTCGACACCATCACCACCGAGGAGAAGCCTGCCGCCGCCGCCCTGACGATCAAGGCCGCGAACGGCATGCTCGCCGACGCCGAGGGCCGCACGCTGTACCTGTGGGAGGCCGATCAAGGCACCCAGAGCGCCTGCGACGGCGCGTGCGCCCAGGCGTGGCCGCCGCTGACGACCGACGGCAAGCCCGCCGCCGGAGACGGCGTCCAGGCCGATCTGCTCGGTACGAGCAAGCGCGCCGACGGCACGCTCGGCGTCACCTACGCCGGTCACCCGCTCTACTACTTCTCCGGCGACCAGGCCGCCGGCGACGTCAACGGCAAGGGCAGCGACGGCTTCGGCGCCAAGTGGTGGCCGGTCGCGCCCGACGGCGCCGCGATCGAGGGCTAGCTCAGCCTCGACCCGAGAGTGAGGGCCGGGCGCGCGAGCCGCGCCCGGCCGCTGGCTCAGACGGCTGCCGCGCCCAGCTCCTGCCGCGCCAGCGCCGCACCCGCCAGCCGCGCGCTGATCTTCTGCATCGCGATGTCGCGGGCGAAGTCGGGCGAGCCGTGCTTGGG
>Ga0207689_10001302_pt1 | contig 24042 bp, 17 predicted proteins | sample KBSMisM52_FD_184312 | JGI IMG/M metagenome (GOLD analysis project Ga0207689, IMG submission 184312) | Miscanthus rhizosphere microbial communities from Kellogg Biological Station, Michigan, USA - KBS Miscanthus M5-2 (SPAdes) (version 2) | ecosystem: Host-associated > Plants > Roots >... | reverse complement strand
GTGATTGCAGCTCCGGAACTGAAGGCACACAAAGTACAGATGTGATTGCGACCCGTTACGTGCAAGATCCGGGATGGGACGATCCTTCTTCTGGTGGAAGTTGTGATGTCACACTAAAAAATACCCGCGCTTCCGGAATTATTTGCGGAGAAGTTTCCGTTCACTGTTTGAAACTGAACGGCGGTCCGTGATGATCGGGTCAGCGAACTTTATTGTTGAGTTGTTGTGCCGCTGTCGGTAGTGGTCACCGATTTTGGTGAATCTTTGGCCTCTTTTGCAGCCTGAACATCATCAGCACAAGTCAGGCGAACATCCGCGTTCTGAATTTTATCGCAGTAGGTGGTGTTTTTTTCAGTGAGAGCCTGAGCATATAACTGCTTATCACTCATTTCATTTTGAGCTTCCTGAGTGGAGACCTCTTTTGTGTCTGGTCCGACACTAGGATCTACCTGCATATTTTCGATGACTGAGCTCTCATCGCCTGTCATTTGTGTGTCACCTTCGGAAAAGGTTAATTCACTAACCGGTGATGTTGTCACTGTAGTGGTAGCAGATGGTGTTGTTTTGGCTGTTGTTTCAGTAGTAGGTGTAACTGCGGAATTCTGGCATCCGGCAATTAATAAAATGACTAAGCTCAGTGCTGAAATAGCTGTGATTTTGTTTTTCATAAAGAAAAAATCTAAAAAGTACTTTTCTATTCTAGGACAAATCTCAATTGTTGCCAAATTGGCATGAATTATGGTATAATAAAATAATTTCTCAATAAAACAAATATAAAAAAATTATATATGAAAAAACAGAATATTTTTTCTGCATTGCTGGTGAGCTCAGTTGCGCTTTTAATTGCGGTACCAGCTTTGGTTCACGCAGACCCAGCTGATTTCCCTCCCGGCGGAAATGTTGATGCAAATTTTAATACAGTGACTGGAGGTACGATTACCAGCAGTGATCTGAGCTTATTGAGTGGTGCTCGAGCAGCTGGACAGTTTCATGGTGGTGATGTGGGTGTGGTCGGCTTTGGTCCGATTGTAGGTACTGTAGGTTTTGCTACAAGTGGATCCAGTATCGGTGGCTATTTTAGCGATTCGACTTCAAACAATGCTGTTCAACTTGGAACTCCTGCTTATGCAGTTCAGACAAGCGGTGATATCGAAACTGGTGGAGACATACATGCAAGTGGCGCAATTTCAAATCCAGGTTTGAATGTTGGTGTGCCAAACTATGCATGTTTTGGAATTGATTGTAGTACGATTGGAAGTGAAAAAGGTATCGTTGTCGATTATTATGGCTTTCTTTCTTATAATGGTGGTGGCGATATTGGCGCACCTTATCCATTCACGATTGTTGACCCTCAAGGTCTACGTGTTCGCCCAGCCGCCGGCGGAGTTCAAATTGATATTAAACCTGATGGAACTATTACAGGCGGTAGTACGTATGGTCCAAAATTTACAACCGGTTTACAGGTTGGAGATTCTACAGGCACGTTAGGTATACGTAATGATATTACTACTGGAGGTGGCCAAAAAAGTTTTGTCAAAATTGATGATGGTTTATGGGTTGGTGTTCAAGGTTTATCTATTCAGGGTTCAATTCAAAATGGTTGGCCAGGCGTTGATACACTTGGAAATGTGAGTATCGTTGGTGTTCCAGATGTTGTTGTGAATGGTAATCTCAATATGAATAAGTCCGGAAGTTATATCACTAACAGTGCCGGTGGTTCTTCACCAGTAACTATCAGCGATAATGATGGTTTAATCAGTGTTGTGAACGATTATGATACGACATATCGCTATGCTCTTGCAGGTAGTGCTTTTGGTACAGGAACGACAACTGGTGCAGGTGTGAGCGGATACTCTGATGCAGGACGTGGTGTCTCTGCATTATCAGGCACTGGATATGGAGTTTATGCTCAATCAGGTGGAACTGCACTTTATGCTAACTCGAGCGGAGGTACAGGAGCTGATATTAATGCAACTGCTGCCGGTGTAACAGGTTTGAAAGTAACGGCTGGGGCAACAACAAGTACGGGTATTTCGGCTACTGCCGGCAGTACAGGTGTAAGTGCAACAGTAACTTCAACAGGTGCAAAAGCAGGTAATTTTGTTAATACAGTATCAGGTAATAATGCGACTATCGGTACTGAAACAAGTGCTGTTTCAGCAACAGGTTCCTCTGATCCTGCCATCTATGCTGTTTCCAATACTACAGATTCTACTGAGGGTGCAATCGTTGCTGATAACACGGCAAAATATGGTAAGGCAATTTTTGCAACCGGTGGTGATGATGCAAATGCAATTGAGGCAATTGGATATTCTGCGAGTGGCATCAATGGAATCGGAAATGCCATCTGGGCGCAATCATCCGGAACCGGTGATGCAGTACATGCGATTGCTCCTTCTGCTGGGCGTACAATCTATGCCGGTTCAAATACTGGTATAGGAATAGAAGCTGATAGTGGACAGGCACTTTCTACAACTGGTGAAGCAGGTTATTTTCATTACGATACTGCTACACCTCAAACATCAGTTATTCTCGCTTCAAAAAACAACTCTATTGATGCGAATGGCGTTGCCCATATCGCCTCTACAGCTGCTGATACTCTCCGTTTGGAAGGTCCATCAGGAGGTGCTCTTGGTTACGGCGGTCGTATTAACTTTGGTGATGCGAACTATGCATACATTCAGGAAAATACTGATGACCATTTGTACATTTATGGTAATTCCGGTACGAGTATTATGGGCGGAAGTGTTGGTATCGGAACCACTGCGCCTTCAAGTAAGCTTGATGTTGCAGGCCAGATAACCGGAAATTCTATCGGTAATTTTTATGATGTTTACAGCGGTGTTGCAAGCAGATCATCAGGAGCTTGGACCGGATGCAATGGTGGTACGACAACAGGCGGTGCCACTTGTATTTTGAGTGTTAACTGCACAGCCGGTGATGAGTCTATTGATACTGACACTTACTCAATGGTTAACGGAACAACGTCTACTTACACTATGTTTGATTACCTTTCTGCTACTGGTGGAGGAATTTATATGACATCTGCAGGAACTAAACCTGACAGCTGGCAGATTCGCGTTCGATGTTTTTCACCCGATGGATGATCATTAGGTTGATGATTTCGCTTGGAATTCACAGGATGTTCTGTAATCATCGTTCTGAATACCCTCACAAATTGACGGATCTTTTGTATCGAATGCCTGTTTGAACAGATCTTGATCCTTTTGTGTAGGATCTGCATTTTTCTTCATGATTTCGTTGTTCACTTCAACTTTCAGGATGCAGGCCTGTTTTGAATCTTCATCAGTAAGTTTGTTACATATTTCCTTGTCGTTGAGACGTGTCGCATCGCTCACAATTTGAGCTTTTTCGATCATGTCCTTACAATTTTTTTGTGTTTCAGGATCCGCAATTTTTTCGCAATATGTTGGATCTTTTAATTGTAAAGCAGCATCAAACGCCACTTTGTCCGTTTGCGTTAGCATATATTGCTGGGTGAGCATTTTTTCCGGTATTTCCTGAGATGGATTTATAACTAGGGAAGTATTTTGGTTAACATCTTGATTTGTTAGATCTGATTGTGTTGTCTGCGTATTTTTATTTGAAGTACCATTGGTATTCGGCATACCAACATCAGTACAGGCCGCCAGCAGAAAAAGGCAGGCTAATGAGCTGCTCAAAGCCAAAAAAGTTTTGTTTTTCATATATAAAATCAAAAAATACTTTCATATTCTAAGGTAAATCTCCGTTGTTGCCAAATTGGCTTAAATTATGGTATAATAGAGGGATTTGTAAATAAAACAAAACCTATGAAAAAACAAAATCTTTTCTCGACTTTTTTAGTGAGTACTGTCGTGCTTTCAATTGCCTTGCCTGGATTGGTACATGCGGATCCAACTGGTACTCCTCCAGGTGGAAATGTAGACGCTACGTTTAACAGTGTGACGGCTGGTTATGGAACTACTGCACCTTACATTGGGGGTAATTTTCAAGGTGATAGCAACGGCATTAATGCTGTATCCACCGGCCCAGGAAGTATTGCAGGTGGATTTTATGGGCCAGGTGGTATTGATGTTACTGCTACGGATGCTGCTCAAAGCGCAGCGCTCTTTATCAATAATGGTTCAGGCTTTGGAGTTCGAATTGCAGATTCTATCGATGCTTTCCTTGCAACAGGACCAATTAATCTGGTGGGTAGAATTTATTCCGGCAGTACAAATATAAATGATAAATATATTAATATCGAAGATTCAGACGGTGTACGTTTTGGTAATGACGCCGGAACTTTTGCTCTGCAAATTGCCGGGACTGGTGAATTATCAAATCCTTCTGTAGCCGCTACTGGTGCAGTAAAAGTAAAAGATGATCAGGGTTTTCAATTATGGAGCTCAGCAGGCATAAATCCAAATCTGTCGATTGTTCCAACGGGACCTCTGACCACTGCCTCAACCAGTGGAAATCTTTCGTTAAACCTTAGCAGTGGTAATGGAACTGTATTTTTTCTGGATAATTTAGGAAATACTGCCACCTCCATCAACCGATGGGGATTGTGGAGTAACACTGCCGGCCAGCCTCTCAAAATTATTGATAGCGACGGTCTCGGTATTGGTGACAATGCTGGAAACGTAAGACTTTTGATTGATGATACTGGTGATATTACCAATGTTTCCGGGACAAACCCCGTTAAAATTTCTGATGATCAGGGAATTCAGTTTGCAAATAACGCTGGTGCTGTAGGCCTGACAGTCTCAGGAACAGGTGCTATTTCAAATACGGATGCCGGTGTGATCATTGATGATGATGATATGAACACTGCATGTACCAACGTAGGAAAGGCTGCGTATATAGACGCTGGTGGAGTAACTCATTGTAAAAAGCCGGTGAGTATTGCAACTGCAGGTCTTGATTTAGCTGGTACCCTTACAAATACAATTTCGGGTATGCCTGTAATGATTTCCGATACAGAAGGTGTATGGTTTAGTGGTGCGAACGACGGTAGTTTCGTGATTCAACCTGATGGAACTAGTGGCGTTAGCATCGGGAATGAAAACGGAGATAAAGTACTTTTTAATCATGCTGACGATATTATCGTTGGACCCGCTGCTACTGGTTTACAAATTGCAGCAAATGGTGACATTACTAAACTTGGAGCAGGTGCTGTTAACATCTTGGATGGTAACGGCCTGACAGTTAACGGAAATGTTGGAATCGGAAATACTGCACCTACCAGCAAACTTGATGTTACCGGTCATATTAAAGCTACTTCAATTGGTGCCTATTATTCTCGATTTAGTAACGATGCCAGCAGAACTTCAGGTGCCTGGGTTGGTTGCGATTCTACTACCACAGGTGGAAATAGCTGTAACCTCAAAGCTACATGCGATCCTGGTGATATATCCGTAGATACTTATATCAGCTGGTTACATAATGCTGATTCAAACGGTCACGTAGAATTTATTTATAATAGCGGCACATCAGGTTCCGTATATTTCTACGATACTGGTAATAAGCCAGACGATTTCATGGTGGGTGTCAGATGTTTCTCACCAAATACTTAAACTCTATTGCCCAAGATTAATTTTGCAGGAGGTCATGAGATCTTTATTCTTGATCTCCTCGCAAAGTTTTACATTTTTTTCTTTGAGTGCGCGGGCATAAAGTAAATTTTCTTCTTCTGTTGGTGGAGCGTTATCTATATCTGCCTGCTTTGCTATATCAATTTGCAGCTTACAGGCACTTTTTGCATCATCACCTTCAAGTTTGTCGCATAAAGTTGGATCAAGTTTTCGGATGGCTTCATCTTCATTTATTTTGTTGTTCACATTCGTTACACACTGTTTTTTCAAATCTTCAGAAGTAATTTTTTCACAGTAGGTCAGATCTTGAAGTTGAAGTGCCCCATTGTAGGCAACTTGATCGGTTTCACTTATTTGTGGTTGCTCCTGAGACGTCGATAAAATGTTCAGTGAGGTATTTTGATTTAGCTGTTGTTCATTTTGCATCTGTCCTGACTGAGGATTTGTTGTTGGAGAAACGATAGGATGAGACGTAGTTCCGGTATCGGCACAGGCAGCCAAAAGAAAAAGACAGCTAAGAGACATTCCCAGAGTCAGGATAGTTTTTTTCATAATAAAAAGTGAGGATTTATTTTTTGTAGATTTGGTACGATTTTATAAACCAAGTTTTTTGCGAATCTCTTCAGCCTTGGCTTCGTCTTCGGACTGTTTTACTGTGGCTTTTTGGCTTAATTCTATATCCTGCCAGTCTGCCCAGTGTTGTTTTTCCAATTTCTTGAGTTGATCGACGTGTTTGGCTGAAAGCTCAGCAAATTTACGGCGCTCTTCTTCAAAAATGCGAATCAGTTCATCCACCTGGGCCTGACGCAGACGTGGAATTGATTCGATGATGCGCTGCTTTTCATCTTTGGTCAGGGAGATGGAACCGGCAAGCAGGTGTAAGAAATACTGTTCGTCGAACTGCAAACTGTGTGCAGGGAGTTTGATATTTATAACTTTGGGAATGTGCTGACCAATCTGATAGTTGGCCGGTGTGTTATCTTCCGGTGGCGGTGGGGGTGGAGTTGGCATGCCGCTTCCTGGGAAACCGCCAAAAGGGCCACCGAACTGGTCACCTTGTGATCCTCCGCCTTGAGGAAATCCTCCTTGTTGTTGATCGTCGGCCATAAAAACTGCTATTTCAGAAGTGAATTATAGAACATTTATAAACCGATGTACATGGTTGATTTCTGGTGGAGATGAGTGGATTCGAACCACCGACCTCAACAATGTCAATGTTGCGCTCTAACCAACTGAGCTACATCTCCGCGTCGCTTGCGACGCTCCAAATTAGTGAGAATTCGATTAACTTTTTTTCATGACTTTGGAGCAGAGTAACTATAGCAAAAATTTCTGGTGAGTAAAGGGATTTTGGCTGCTATCTGAGAACTATTCTTATTTTTATGAGTGAATATTTGGGTGAATTGCAACTGCGGGCGCGGGTGGGTGAAATGAATTTGGGAAAAAAACGTCGCTTTACCATTGATGGTTTATGGAACAGGTTTTTGGATATTTTGTATCCACCGTTTTGTGTTGTTTGTGGGGTGGATGGCTTGTGGGTTTGCAGTTCTTGTACTTTGGTTGTGAAATTTTTTGTGCGGCAGGCTTGTCCATTTTGTCTTCGGGTTGAAACGGGTGGATTGATTTGTGAGCGTTGCAAAATTATTTTTGCGAATGGATTAACAGGTCTTTTTGCTTGTGTGGAATATAGGGAAAATATGATCGAAAGTAAGCTTATTCATGCTTTGAAATACGATTTTATTACGGATCTGGTGCCGAGTATTGGTGACATAATGCTGAAGGCTTTGGATGGCGGTTTTCCGGATGGGTGGGTGTTGAGTTTTGTGCCGCTGCATGTGAAGCGTCAGAAGTGGCGCGGTTTTAATCAGGCGGAACTTTTGGCTAAATATCTTGGAGAAAAGATGGAGTTACCTGTAGTAAATCTTTTGGAACGTATCAGTTTTTCTAAAGCACAGATGGAGCTTGGTCGTGAGGAGAGGGCGGAAAATATTCGGGGCGCGTTCGCCCCTCGCATCTCTCATGATGAGTTTCACCCCATAAAAATTCCCAAAAAGATTATCCTGATTGATGATGTGGCGACGACTTTAAGTACGTTAAACGAGTGTGCACAGGTTTTGAAAAATGCTGGTGTGGCAGAGGTTTTTGGGCTGGTTTTTGCCCGGGCCGTGTAATGTGGGCTGGATTGGTATATAATAGTCTCCCCATCATCTGTTTATGATTGTCGGCATTGATGCATCTCGGTACGGACACAGCGAATCCACTGGCGTAGAGTGGTACTCCTATCATTTGTTGAACGAGCTTTTTCCCATGCTGGGACGGGATCATAACGCAGAGGTTCGCCTTTATAGTCCGCAAGATTTTATTCCGGCTGTGGATCTTCCTTTTAACGTGCAAAAGAGAGTTATTCCTGCTCAAAAATTCTGGACGATGCTGCGTTTGAGTTTTGAACTTCTAACACGGCCGATTGATCGATTGTTTGTGCCTTCCCATACTTTGCCTTTAGTGGTTCCATCGAAATCCGTGATTACGATTCATGATGTGGCGTTTAAAAAAATTCCTGAAGTTTATGGTAAGAAACAGTTAAGAATGCTGGATTGGAGTACGCGTCGGGCCGTGAAAAAGGGTTGGAGAATTATTGTGCCGAGTGAAGCGACCAAACAGGATCTGATTGATCTGTATAAATGTGATCCAAAAAAGATTCGCGTGATTCCGCATGGTGCACCGCGACTTCCGGTTTTGCATCAGTGGAAGGATGCTGAAAAAAAACAGATGTTTGAACATTTTAAACTGAATGAACGTGATCTGGTGATTTTATTTGTGGGTCGATTGGAGGCGAAAAAAAATCTGGTGAGATTGGTGGAAGCGTTTGCACGTTTTAGCAAAGAGTATCCTGGATGGAAACTTTTTCTAGCAGGTAAACCGGGAGAAGGTTTTGATTTGATTCAGCAGAAAATTCAGGAGCTTGGTGTGGTGAACGATGTTATTTTTCCTGGTTATGTTACTGAAGAGGAGAAAATGTTTCTGTATGACAAATGTAGACTCGTGGCCTTCCCAAGCCTTTATGAGGGTTTTGGCCTGCCAGTACTAGAGGCATTTGCGCATCATCGTCCGATTTTGACTTCAAAAGTTTCTTCCATGCCGGAAGTTGCCGGGAATGCTGCTTACCTTGTGAATCCGGAAAAGGTTGAAGAGATTAGTGTGGGTCTGAAACGTTTGGCGTCTGATGGAATGTTGGTGAATCAACTGGTAGGACGCCAGGATGCCCAACTGAAAAAATTTGATTGGGAAAAAGCTGCACAGCAGACTTTTGATGTGCTGTTTGAGTGATATTTGGAGCTGGAGAATTTCAGGAAAGATTGTGACCGTTTTTTTTCTTATATTCCGACCAGAAAATCTGGAGATTTTTGAGAACGCGATAGAATTCCGAGAGAACCCGTTTTTTATCCTCGACTCCAACGTCTTCGCCTTCCGGTGCAGCTGTATAATTCCCGACAAAAAAAGTGCAATTGTCACGAATTTCCGGGGGCATTAGATCAAAAAGAACTCGATGTTGGGCAGTTACAAGGTTTGTTTTTCCGTGTGGATCGAGGTTGAGTTTGCAGATATAAGCACCATCCTCAATATCGACTGAATTCAAACGATCTCCATTAAATTCACAAGGCAGGAGTGTCATACAGATGCCATGGTTTTCAGGAAACGCATTGGTAAATTTTTTGCCATTACTCAACATATTTTTAACAAAACTTTCGACTGCTTCATTCGTTAATAATTCTGTTTCAGGTCCAAGATACTCTTCAACAAAAGCCATCCATTCATGGAGTTTTGCTGACTTGACTATATTAGCCTGCAACGGGTGGGTTACGATCATTTTTATGTCGTTGTATAGTTCATCTGAAGCTACGAATTGTGAATGATCTTCGAGTGCCATATCAGATTAATTAAGGAGTGTCGCTAAATTGACCGTTGGTTTTGATGACGCCGATGGAAAGGTTCTTGCCTGGTTTTAATCCTCCACCCCCTTTACCTGCTGAATGATCTACACCAATGATTTTAACACCATCTGATGTGGCGTCTACGTTACTTCCTACCTCTGAATGGGTATGCCCATGAACAATATGGTTCACTCCATGATCGTTCATCCATTTGAGATCGCCTGGGCTATGAGTATAACCTTTATTGTAAGTGCCTAAAAAGGTGTTACTGATAACATCAAAGTTTGGGGGCATCGTTCCCTCACCCAGGAGCTGGAACCTGAGGCCTTGTTGATAGATTTTGTTAATTTGATCTACTCTTTGCCCCATAGTTGCATCTCCCTGGAACAGGCTTAAGATTTCGGGTGTTAATTCAGTATGCATAAACAGGGTGTCATCAATGTACTCAACAACTTTCATCGATGCCATCTGCTCGAGAATTTGTCTTCCCTCAGGACTTTGTCTCATATTTTTTAGTATTTCCGGGCCCAGAGGCGGTGGTTTCATGAACCTTTCTATGAAAGCAGGATCTGTTGCACTCGTTATATTGCTTAATGCCGGATCACCAGAAAACTTTTTGGCAAATTCAATGATACCGGTTGCTTGAGTACCAACAAATAAATAGTTTGATAAATCCATCAATGGCCCACCTTTTAGACCAGGCACTTTTTTTCCTGTTAAGAAGGCAAGTGCAAAATCTTCATGATTACCAGCAATTAAATCTACACTTCCACCCTGCTTTGCAGCCTCGACCTGAAGTTTTCGAATGGCTTCCATTACCTTGAAGCTGTTGGCATTACGGTCAGCAAGAATGTCTCCCTGGAAAACAAGTCTTTTGTTCCCACCGGTCCACTGGATATCGTTAATACTTGTGGCATTTTGCGGGATCATGCCAAGCTGTTTCAAACTGTCCAACATGATATCGAAATTTCCGTGAAGGTCACCTACTGCTCCCACTTCACTGCTTCGATGAACTTTTTCCGGTGGCTGTTTAACATCGTTGCGTTCGTAACTTCCTTTTGGAGCAACCGGGGCGTAGTTTGGTGCGACCGGCATATTTTGTGGAGCTTTCATTTTAGCCGCTTGATCCACATGCGCCTGAAGATCTTCCATCTTCATATCCAAAGTTAATTTGCCATCTTTGCTTCTAACTCGAACTTTGTTGTTTTCATAATCGACGGCCTCAACTTTCCAACCGTCAGAGATTGATCCGTCGGTTGCAATAAGATCAATTACCGGGGGCAGTTGCTGTAATTTTGTATCCATTCCTTCTTTTATTTTTGCTTTTGCTGCTTCGGCAGTTTGCATCTGTTTATAGAGTACATCCATAGTCGGCGCCTGAAATGTTCTTCCATCGGGACTTTGCAATGTTATACCGCCGGTTTGCATATCAACGCGAGTCACCGTCCAACCTTTATCGATTCCTCCAGCTTGATTAACGAGATCAATTGATTGTGGCAATTTGCGTACTGCTTCAGCTGCATCAACATAACGACTAAGCGCATCCATGTTTGCATAGGTCATTTGTTTTTGGACTCCTCCTTCCATGTAACTTACAACTACTTGTCCATTTGGATTTATAAAATCGATTCGGCAATTATCATAAATTGCGTTTCCTTTGGGACTCACCATGGATATGTTATCTCCTACTGTTAAATAGTTTTTTGGTGGTGGTGCCAGTCCAAGAACCTCACTAAGCTGCGCTGTTTCAGAAAATGGCTGGCCCGGTTGTTTTTCAAACATAACGCGGCCGTCGGATGTTACGCCGATAATTCTTTTGCCATTGAAAGTGGTGCCCGCCAAGATATCGTTCCATTTTACCTGCTCATAATTACCCGCATTACCAATACTGCCTGTTAAATTGGAAGTTACTATAAGTGTGCCGTCAGCGAGTACTCCGGCAATAAATTTACCCTGCATTCTGCTACCAGGAATATTAATTTGATCGCCAACCTTAAGAATACCTGATTTTCCGTCATAAGAAGCATCTGCCGTCGAGCGTTTGAAAATATCCGGGCTATTAAATTGTAGTCCTTGTGTATCGATTTGACGCGCTTTTTCAAAACTAAATCCTGGAATGCCACCTTCGCTGGGTTTTACATTCGAGCCGCCAATAGCTGTTTCAAGCTTTTGTTTGCCATCCATTGTTAATTCATGGTCATATCGACCATCGGCAATTTCTGCCATAAACTCTTGGACATTGCGGGAGTTCATTTCCACTCCTCGCTTGGCAAAAAGTGCTGAGAGTGCTGGATCAGCATTCACTGTTGCTATAAGTCGTTCACCAAGTTTTCCGCCAGAAGCTTGATCGGCAGCTTCGATTAAACGATGTGTAACTTCGTGATTTTTTTCCTTCTTCATTACATCGAGAACCTCTTTACCTTTTGGATGATTTTTAAAGAAATCTTTGGCACCCATTTCAACTCCGTCCACAACAAAAACATTCACCATTTTGCCGTCTTTGCCTTCAACCTGTTTCATTTCAACACCGTATTTTGCTTTGAAATAGTCACTGTTGTAATGAACTTTTCCATCGGTATCGATCCAAGCTGGAACATCTTTTGATGCTTTTCCTTCTGTAACCATGGAGTCAGGAATACCACTGGAGAAGACTGAATTAAAATGTGTATCAGCGGCAGATTTTTCCAGATATTGAAGTTTACCGTTTTTATCAATAATAAGAACACCTTTCCCTTCGGGGAGCTTAGCAACAATTTGTGGATCTCCTTCTGTTACGGGTTTATTTTTCGCGTTGTATGCGTCAACAAACGCAGCAATATCTTCAGGTGTATTAAATTTTTGTCCCTCAATCGCAACGCTGACTTCGCCGGTGATCAGATGAATGATGGCTTCGCGTGGTGTTTTCACTGCACTCGCCTCATTATCAATAATGCCAAACATGTCGGCATGGTTCGGGTACAAACTTCTGAGTTCTGAAAGTTTTGCAGTATCCTTGGATAAAACGGCTTCTGTATATCGTTGAAAAATACCGAGCGATTCAGCATCAATTTTGATGCCGCCTGGAGTGCGATACGGACCGGCATCCGGAGCTTCTCCTCCTTTAACGGATTCGAGAAGCGCTTCAGTGATTTTTAATCGGGCAACAAGTTCCGGATTAACTTTTCCTTCTTTTTGCTGCTCGGCAATTTTATCTTGAAGAGCTTTTTTGAGACTTTCAAGATTGGATTTTCGAGCTTCTCCTTCGGCTTTTTCTGCTTCAACCATTTTGGTATCAGCCTCCTTTGCTTTGGCCTGTTTGTCTTTAAGATCAGCTTCAAGTTTTTCGGTTGGCTTGCCTTCAGCTTTGGCTTTGGCGAGTTTTTCTTTTGCTGCGTCTACTTCAAGATTTGCTTTGGTTGCTTTATCAATGGCTTCACCCGTCTTGATCTGTTCAGGAACAAACCCTTTGAGATCGGTTTTAGCTTCCGGTTTGCTTTCTGCAGCACCATGGAAAGCACCCATTACAAAACAGGTCATCACGTTATCTGCAAATGAGTGTTGCATATCATCCAAACTCATTGATTTTCCATTCAGGAGCGGAGATGTGGCTGCGGAGAGACCCGTGAGAATGGTAGCATCAAGTATTGATTTACCTGTTAACTTGAGCGCTCCCACTCCAACTGCTCCTGCTGTTGATCCTTCAGCAACACGTCCAAGTGCACCAAGACCTTTTGCAACATAGCCGACCTTGGCAATTTTCCCAAGAACCTCACCTGTTCCTTTGAGCAGGCCCATAGTGGCATAAGTCATAAGTAGGCCTTTCCCGAATGCAGCTGGATCTTTGAATCCGGCATCTCCTTCGGTGAGAGCAGTGAGTGTGAAATGCATGACAGCACCATCCACAATAAATCCTACTCCACCAGTTCCAAGGGCACCTGCGCCCATACCCATTTCTGCTGCAAATCCGGCTGCGGCACCACCTGTGAGCATACCCATGGCGATAGCTGCAGCAAGTGCTTCAAATTTAATGGCATAGGTCATGGCCCATGTTCCGACATCACTTTCAGTAACGAAAAATTTATTATCAATATTTTCGACGACATTGAAGGTGCCTCCATATGCTTCTTTCCATTCGTCGGAACCATTGGAGTGAATACCATCCGGAACAGACATCATCTCATGATGGAGACTGACTTTGGCAGCTTTATTAATGGCTTCCTGTTCCATACCGGCAATAATCTGTGTACGAATTTTGCCCTTATCAGCAGCTGCATAATCAGCATCATACTTATCAAAAATTTTCTGGTTTTCTGCATCAATACCAACATTGTTCATGCCGCGTGTGGCATTGATATAGGTGATGAACTTGGTACGTTCCTGTTGATGAGCGGCTTCCATTGCTGCATCAATCTCCTTGTCGTGGTTTTCCTCATGAAACTTCTTCAAGACAGCATCCTTATCCACACTCTTTTTACTGGCTTTCAGTTGATCTTCGAAGTACATGTCGTAGTACTTTTTGGCGTACGATTTCAAGCCTGCTTTATTGGCAGCCTTTGCTAAAATGAGAATATTATTACGACGAATTTCCGGATCCGGTTCTTCGAGCATATGCTGCTGCTCACGTGGATTTAAAAACTCAAATCCACCTGCTTTCACTTTCCATGCTTGTGGTTTTCCTACCTTATTCCAGATGTCATCCAGTGTAACAAACTGTCCCGTTGCGGCAGCTTTTTCGGCGGCAGCAAAATTTTTCCAGACGGCATCCATGCTGGCCATTATTTGTGCACGATTTGTATCCTCAGTGCTAAAACCTTTGTTATATTCATCTTCAAACATCAGCAACCGCTCCTTACAATCCTCCAACTCTTTTCTTACGATACCCTGGAGAATTCCGCGCGTTGCATTGATCTGCATAGTTTTTTCAGGGACACCTTGAAACCTATTGAAATAGGCCAAAAGTGTGAGTTTTGCCTTCTGCCAATTGCCTTGTTCAAACTGTCTCATACCATTCTCCCAATCTTTATCTTCCGGCAATTTCATTTTGCGCTCAAGATCTATGGCAGCTGCATATGGCACTGCCTCAAACTCTTTCATGATCTCTTTCTGCTTTTCAGGAGAGAGTTTCTTGAACTCTTCGGTAGGTTCCATACCGATCACCTGCTGTCCTTCAATCGTTTTTACGACAAAATTGAAGTATTTCGGACGATCTTTGCCCTCACCGCGATTTCGCTCACCAACACTTGCTGCCAGATGATAGTTCTGAAGCAGAAGCTTGACCTGCATGAGTTCCTGAATTTTGCCGTCGATAGATGCTTTGAGCTCATCAAACTTTTTCTGATCCGGAGACATGAGCTGTGTACGATCAATGGATTGAAGCTTTCCGCTCAATGGAGCCAGAGCTGAAAGGCCATCTTCAATTGCGCCATACAGATCTTTATCATTCAAGACGTCAGGATTTTTAGCGTCTTTTTCCGGATCATCCTTCAATTCAACCGCACTGGCTAATTTATTGTAGTTACCAAGCTTGTCGGCAAACTTTGGGTCTTTCATGACCTTGTCTTTTTCGGCTATAGCCGCCTCATATTTTTTCTTTGGTTCACCGTCGTAGGCTTTTTCAACTTCGCCGAGTACCGCATTGCTATCTACATTTTCGTGACCTTGATCAATTTTGTTCACTTCTTCGAATGAACTATCCATGTATGCAGCTGCACCCGTTTTCATGCGATAGTAGATGGCCTGATACTCGTCCGGAAGATCTTTGGGATCCATGGCTTCCAGAACATCACGAATTTTCTCAGCACTTTTGTTGACGTCCATGAAAGCGTTGCGGGCATTTTTAATTGTTACTTTTTTGTCATCTTCAGTTTTGAGAGTTCCGCTTTCGTAAGTTGGTATGGAAAGATCCCTAAGACTTTTTTTATAGACGGACATCATTCGACCTAGTGAGTCAAATCCTACGCCATATGGACCTGTTGGGGCACCGCCACTTTTAATATCCATCAATTTCTTAACTCCCGGTGGCATTTTTTCTTTCTTCTCATCAGTGTCATATTCAAACTCCATTGCATATTTAACTTTCAAATTGGTCGCTTCTTCAAAAGCAGAATCAACATTGTCTTTAATGTGTGTGTAGAAAATCTTCAGCTCAGGTGTTGAAACATTTTTCTGATTTTCCAGATACCCCAAAGCACCGAGCTCACCCAGATTTGTGAGTGCTTGATCAATGCCCTGAATATATCTTTTTTTACTGTCTTCATCTTTTTTGGGATCAAATTTTTTCCCATCATCCAGGCTATCTTTTGCAATTTGATACGATGCATCTGCCTGCTCCATGTCTTTGAAGAAAGCCAGATTATCAGCAACGGTATTTGTAATTTTATTAATACGGTCAGCGCTTTGGCGGATAGTTTGCAGATCTGGGTTTTCTTCATTTTTTGTTAGTATGTCTTCACCGTTTGTAGCGACTTTCGTGAGTAGATCCTTAATTTCCGTTTTGTCCTTGTTCATGACCTGTTTTTCGTCGTTGTATTTCAATTTATCGGCTTCAGCAAAAACTTTTTCAGTTGCAGTCACCTGCTTGAAAAAGACATCATGCTTGGCTTTAAGTTCAGTTTCGAGTTTTTCACCTTTCTTTTTTCCACCTTCAAGCTGTCCGGCTTTTTTTTCGACAGACGAAACTTTACCCTGCTCTGCTTGAAAATTTTCCGGCATATAAAATTATTTGAGATTTTCTTTCAAAAACTCTTCAGGATTTTCTTCGTCCTGACTGTCATGTTCCTGAAACTTAAGCAATTTCTTTTTGGCGGCCTTGCTCTTGAGTGTTATCTGTTCAACAAGTTCAGGACTTGATTCCAGGCCGGCGGCAATATATTTATCAATCTGCTGGTTGGCCTTGAGCAGATATTCATAGAAAAAAGTGACTGCCGTAATCGGAAGCGTTTGATAGTTCTTCATCCAGTACTCACGCGTTTTTTCATCAACAATCAAACTTCGGTTCAACTCTATGAGAAGCTTTTTGCGAAAGACTGATTTTGGATCCGATTTTTTTTTGTTTTTTATGACTGGCATTTTTGTTTTTTTGGGGCTTTTTATTTCTTATTATTTTAGCATATTTTAAGCTTTTTTCACAGGTAATTGATCATAGGAACAACAGTAAAAAGACCTTTTTGATAAAAAGGCTTTTATTTGAGCGTAAAAAAGAGTTAAAGTTTGTAAATTTTGCCGTTCACAAGGGCTTTTTCATTGGTCTTCATGCCAATGTGGGAGCCGGTTTTTGCTTTGGCAACATTTTTGCGGTCGATCTGCATTTCGGCCACGTTTTGCAGGAAGAGATAACCGGTGCCTTGAATATAAATTTGATCGCCGTTTTTGAGAGGCGTTGTAAGTTTGATGATAGCGACGTCGATTTTATCTAGATAATGTGTAATTGTGCCGGCTTCTTTGAGTTTTGAAGGAAGCTCTGCAGGTTCGTTGGAAGAGGTTCGCGCTGGCACTGGTGCAGGAACTGAGCGCGTAAAAATTGAGTTTTGTGGTTTAGCAGCTTTTCGAGCGCGGGGTGTGATTGTACGCGGAGTTGATGTTGAATTTTTTGTTGCTGCTAAAGGCTTTTTTGAATGTACAGAAAGACCGGCCTCTTTGCGATCAAGTGCGGTAAGAATTAATTTCTGACGAGCCTGAGAAACAATCGCCTTGTTACGCATGAAGGCGGGAATTTTTAATGTTTCTGGATCTCTTGAAGAAGGTGAGTTCATGCTTGTAGTATATTCTGATATAATTTGCGAGTCGAGGTCTGAATCTTGATCCAAAGGCAATCGTAACAAACCTAAAATATGGATAATGCAAAAATAGCTGCCGTGTTCCAGGAGATTGGAGATATATTGGAGATTCAGGGAGCAAATAAGTTCCGGGTTTTGGCTTATCAGAAAGCGGCGCGGATGATTGAGGAGTTGGCGAAGGATCTGGGGGATATTTATCAGAAAGATCCAAAGCAGTTGGAAGAAATCCCTGGCATTGGAAAAGATTTGGCTTTGAAAATTGTTGAATTGATTACAACCGGTAAATCTCAATATCACCAGGATTTGCTGAAAACTTTTCCGAAAGGTTTATTGGATATGTTACATGTTCGGGGAGTTGGACCTAAGAAAGTGAAACTTTTTTATGCGAGTTTGCAGATCGATTCGATTGAAAAATTACGTGATGCGGCAGAACGCGGATTGCTTCGCGATCTTCCAAAAATGGGTGAAAAAAGTGAGGCGGAAATCCTAGTAGCGCTTGGGCATTATGACAAACATCAGGAGCGAATGATGCTTTCTCAAGCCATTTATCAGGTGGATAAGATTTTGGATTATATGAAGAAATGTCCGCATGTTGTGAAAGTGGATTATGCGGGAAGTTTGCGACGTATGAAAGATACGATTGGTGATTTGGATGTTTTGACTGCTGTAAAAAATCCGGAAAAAGTTCATAAAGAGGTGATGGAATATTTTATAAAGTATCCTGAGGTTGAAAAAGTAATCGGGAGCGGACCGACAAAAACTTCCGTAATTTTGAAAAGTGGAATTCAGTCGGATTTGCGTGTGATTGATGAGCAGCGTTTTGGTGCTGCGATGCATTATTTTACAGGTTCTAAAGCCCATAATGTGAATATCCGCGACCGGGCAAAAAGAATGGGTTTGAAAATTAATGAGTACGGAGTTTTCAAACTGAAAGAGAAAAAAAATGGTGAAATTGAAGAGGTATTTTTTACCGGAAAAACCGAAGAGGAGGTTTTCAAAAGTGTTGGACTCCCCTACATTCAACCAGAAATGCGTGAAGACCGCGGTGAGATTGAACTGGCGCTTGAAGGGAAATTACCGACACCCGTTGAATTGAAAGATTTGCGCGGTGATTTACATGTACATAGTAAATGGAGTGACGGTGCTCAGGAGATCGAAATTATGGCTCGGGCGTACAAAGATGCCGGGTATGAGTATATTGCGCTTACGGACCATTCCCCTGCGGTTGCGGTGGCGCACGGACTTACTCCTGGACGTTTCCAAATGCAGTGGGATGAGATTGATGAGTTGAATGCTGATTTCGCCAAAGAAGCAAAAAAAGGTGAGAAACCTTTTGTGATTTTGAAAGGTGTCGAGTGTGATATTAAAACTGACGGATCGATGGATTTACCGGACAGCACTTTAAAGCACTTTGACATTGTGGTGGCATCGGTACATTCACGATTTAACCTGAGTGAGAAAGACCAGACTGAACGTGTTTTAAAAGCTTTTAAAAATCCTTACGTGAAGATCTGGGGGCATCCGAGCGGACGTCTTATCAACAAGCGCGTCCCGTATGCCATAGACATGGAAAGGATGATTGATGCGGCGGTTCATCATGGGATTGCACTGGAGATTGATGGCCAACCGGAGCGCCTGGATCTGTTTGATTACTACTGCAAAATGGCCAAAGATAAAGGTGCAAAGTTCACCATCGATTCAGATGCACACCATTTAAATCAAATCCGCAATTTGGAGTTTGGTATTGCTGTAGCCAAACGCGGTTGGGTAGAAAAAACGGATGTGTTAAATACACTTCCGATGAAAGAGTTGCTGAAGTTTTGGGAGAAGAGAAAATAATTTGTTTATTTCTTCTTTGCCGCCTTAACAAGCGCTGTCAGTTTTTGTGATGCAAGAATGACGCTTACACTGCGTCCTAACATTGAAGTGAAAGATGCCAACGCATTGATTTCACCGTTAAAAAAAGCGTTTTTTACTTTTGAATCGAAATTTCGACTTTCAACTCCTGAGTCTATGTCTTCGAGGTAATATCTCAAAAAATCTATTTTTTGATTAGCGATTCCGTTCTCCATATGTCGAAAATTCATCGTAATTGCGATCATTAATTTACGGGCTATGACCTCAGGAGATTCGTTTTTATCAATGTCGGCAATGATTTGATCAAACCACATCTGGTCAATCTCCTCATCAGTTAGGTCTTCTGCATTTGCACCTCCAAAAATTGGCTTCGCGTCATATTTTTTTCGTAACTCCTGCTTTAATTTTTGACGTTCCTCATTTTCTTCACGCGTCATGACATTATCCATGATTCTTTGTGCTAATTTTGGGCCAGTTTTGGAAAACTCTTCAAATAATTGAAGGAGCTTTTTAATATATTTGGGGTTTATGTGAAAACCATTTTCATTGGCAGAAGCAATAAAATTCACGCCTTTTGTTTTGAACTCATTGAGTAAATCAATAAGTTGATTTAAGATTTCATGCCAAATTTTTTCCACGTGTTCAAAAAAATCTTCGCGAAGTCTTGGAATCATAGCGACTTCCCCAATAACCTGATTTAATTTTTGACGCTGCTCAGGTGAGAGTTCAACATGAAGGTTCCTTAATTCGTTAGATTTAAGACCTATTTCTGCTATGAGAAGTTTTATTTGATGGTTTGCTTTTTCCAAATCCGGAATTCGCTCAGCCGGGATAACTCTTTTCATTTTTGCCAAAAAAAGGACCATCTCATTCTGAAGTCTCTGGATATCAAAAGTTGGAACAAGATCTAAATCACTCTCGGATTTTTCAATATCATGGACGCGCGCAGCGATATCGCCGGCAATAGCAGGTAATGGTCCAGGTGGCGGAGTATCAATATCTGATGGTCTTATTGTTCGCGTTGCATCCTCTCTTGCAGTGCGGGGTCTCCTTTTTGGTTTATCTTCAGGATTTTTGACGCGCGAGTTTTTTTTGGGTTTACCGCTCGGGCCTTTTGGAATTCTGACCATTGTTAAAAATAGTTATAAGAGTTAATTATAACATTTTTAGGACTTTTTTCCCAGTAGGCTAGAAGAAGCTTTTGACCACCCTTACATCGTCCAGATGCTTCATACCGTCCTTTTCCGGGGTTTCTAAGACAAAAGGAATAGAGTGTTTCTCGGCAAAATGGGCGATAGCCTTGAGACCTTCGATGCCTATCAATCCATTGCCGAGGTTATCGTGGCGATCAACACGGCTACCGAGATCTTTTTTGGAGTCGTTAAAATGGAAACAGGAAAGAGTTTTTGTGCCAATGAGCTGATCGTAAGTTTTGAGAGTTTTTTCCACGTTTGCCGGAGTACTGATATCATAACCGGCGGCCCAGATATGGGCTGTATCAAGACAGGATTTGAGTCTTGGGCTGAAGCCGTGCAGGCCTTTCCACACTTCCCTCAACTCTTCTAATTCATAGCCGATTTCGCTCCCCTGGCCGGCGGTGTTTTCCAGAATGTATTCAAGATTGGTATGTTTTGTTTCTTCAATAACAATTTTGGCATTTTCAATGACGTTTTGGATGGACTCGGCGCGATCGTCTTCCAGAGATTTGCCGATGTGAACTACAACGCCCTGGCCACCGAGTGTGTGAAGTCTTTCAAAATCAGTTTTAATATCGCGTAGAGCCCAGGTTACCTGGCTTATAGGTTTGCCGAAATTCAGCAGGTAGGAGCTGTGAGCAACCACATGTTTGATATCGTATTTTTTGCAGTTGGCTTTGAATTCAGCGGCATCTGTTGGGTCAATGGCTTTTACAGTGCGGCTGCGCGGTGATTTGGTGAAAATTTGCATGGCATTACAGCCAAAATCCTCGCCGGTAATGCGAGCAGCCTCGGCGAAACCCTTTGCAATCGACATGTGAGCCCCAAAAATAAGCATAGAGTAAGTTTACTTTCAGCAGGTGCTACGTTAAACTCACTGCCGTATGAAAGCAAGGAATTTGAAAATAGCTTTAGTTCATGATTTTCTGGTGAAGCTCGGCGGCGCGGAACGGGTCTTGAAGGTGCTTGCTGACATGTATCCGGATGCTCCAATTTACACGTTACTTTATGATGAAGAGGCGTGCGGGAGTGAGTTTAAAAAAGATCGTGTTCGCCCATCTTTTTTACAAAAAGCTCCGGCTTTTTTACGCAAAAGACAGAAGTATTTATTTCCCTGGATGCCGCGGGCTGTTGAGAGTTTTGATCTGTCGGAATTTGATGTGATTATCAGTTCCAGCAACGCTTTTGCGCATGGAATTTTGGTGCCATCACAAGCCACTCACATCTGCTACTGCCATTCGCCGATGCGTTATGCCTGGGACTATGCGCATGAGTATTTGAAAGAGCAAAAAATTCATGGATTGAAAGGTTTTTTGATTGAGAGAATGATGATGAAAGTCCGCATGTGGGATCAGGTGGCTTCCGATCGAGTGGACTTCTATATTGCGAACTCCAAGCACGTTCAGAAGCGTATTAAGAAATATTATCGTAAAGATTCTGAACTTTTGTATCCGGCTGTGGACACGCATAAATTCAAGCCTGTGAAAAAGCATGATGACTATTTTTTGATTGTTTCAGCTCTGACTCCGTTTAAGAAAATTGATCTGGCGATCCAGCTTTTTAATAAGGTTGAAAAACGTTTAGTTGTGATCGGGTCGGGTGCTCAGATGGAGTATTTAAAGAGCATTGCCGGCCCAACCGTGGAGATTTTGGGTCGCAAAGAGGATGCGACGGTGCGTGAATATTTGGAAAACTGTCGCGGCTATATTTTGCCGGCGGAGGAAGATTTTGGAATTGCCCCGGTTGAGGCTATGGCCTGCGGAAAACCGGTGCTGGCTTTTGGAAAAGGAGGGGCTCTTGAAACAGTCATTCCAGGGGAAACCGGTGAACTTTTTTATGAGCCGACTCTTGAATTCATGGAGGATGGTTTGGGCAGACTGATTATGAACGAAAAGAGCTATGATGCTGAGAAGATTCATACTCATGCCAATAAGTTTTCCAAGGAGCATTTTGTGAAAAAATTTGAAGAGTTGCTGGAGAGTCATCTTGATGCGTAATAGCATCAATTGGCCTTTTTTGAACACGTTCGGTTTGCTACAATAGGCTCCCGTTACTAATTTTTTGATTGTGAATAACGTTTCCCTGTACCGAAAATACCGTCCGCAGAACTTTACCAATCTCGTTGGCCAGGAGCATGTGAGTACAACACTTCATAATGCTTTAAAGGAGGGTCGTGTTTCGCATGCGTACCTTTTTACAGGGCCGCGCGGTACGGGAAAAACCTCTTCAGCGCGTATTCTGGCCAAGGCCATGAACTGTTTGAATCTGAAAGACGGAGAGTCTTGTGAAACCTGCGAAATTTGCGTGGATATCAATGAAGGCCGTTTGATTGATGTGATTGAAATTGATGCGGCTTCCAACCGTGGTATTGATGAGATGCGTGATTTGAGAGAGAAAATTAATTTTGCGCCAACCCGGGCGCGCAGCAAAGTGTACATTATTGATGAGGTACATATGCTCACTAAAGAGGCGTTTAATGCTCTCTTAAAAACTTTGGAGGAACCGCCTTCACATGTTTATTTTATTTTAGCCACGACTGAGGTTCATAAAATTCCGGAGACGATTTTGTCTCGTTGCCAGCGTTTTGATTTTCGAAGAATTGATGATGTGGCGATGGTGAATCGTCTTCAGTTTATTGCTGAAAGTGAAAAAATCGCTGCTGAAAGTAAGGCTCTGGAAGCCATTGCGCACCACGCCGATGGCGGACTGCGTGATGCTATTGGACTCCTTGAAAAACTGGCGGTCGATGGAAATGTGACTTTGGAACATGCCAGTCAGGTTTTGGGTTTGAGCGGTTTTGCTTCACTTGAAAAACTTTATAAACTACTGGGCACCGGTGATGCCAAAAATGGTCTGGATGAGATTCATCAACTGTATATTCAAGGTTTTGATTTGCAGCAGTTTACTAAGAGTTTTCTTGAGTATATGCGTAAACAACTGGTTTCAGCCGTTGAGGTCGGGCCAACTGTAAAAGTGTCACAACTGGTGCGTTTTCTGGATATTTTCCGTGAGGCGTATGATCAGTCACGTTATAGTCCGCTGCCTTCGTTACCATTGGAAATTGCTGTCGTGAAAGCGTGTGGAATGGCGAATGTTGAGGTTGTTCAACCAACACCTGTGAAGGTAGTTCAAAATTCGGGAACAAGTGCCGGCAGTACAAAAACGGTTGCCGACGAAAGTGTTCCATCTGTTGGTATTACCGAACGCGTTGCCGAAAAATTACAGGAGCGAACACATCAGGGTTTAGAGATTTCTTTTGATATGATGAAAAGCAAATGGCCGAGAATTGTGGAACATCTGAAGTCGCCTGCTGTGAAGAGAACCTTCCAGGAATCCCGTCTGCATGAGGTAAAAGATGGTACTGTCACACTGGCTTTTGCGACAAATTTTCATCTGGAAAAGATGATGGAGACCGGACATCGTTTGGAACTTGAACAGACACTTGCTGCACTTTTTGGTCAGCCGTTGCAAATAAAAGCTGTGGTGGTACAGCGGGTTTCTTCGCCGGAGAATGATGAAATCGCCGATACGGTTGCTGCGATCTTTGAGGGCGAAGTTTTGCAGTAAAAAAACGAGCGATGTAAAAAGAGGCACGCTTTGCGTGTTGGAAGTTTTTACTGGACCATCTTGATAAAATCTTCTTCCGTTAACACTGGTACGTTGTGTTTTTTGTCATTGGCAAGCTTGCTGCCGGGATTTTCTCCGCAGACCAGATAGCTGGTTT
>Ga0207689_10001301_pt1 | contig 24043 bp, 21 predicted proteins | sample KBSMisM52_FD_184312 | JGI IMG/M metagenome (GOLD analysis project Ga0207689, IMG submission 184312) | Miscanthus rhizosphere microbial communities from Kellogg Biological Station, Michigan, USA - KBS Miscanthus M5-2 (SPAdes) (version 2) | ecosystem: Host-associated > Plants > Roots >... | reverse complement strand
CGACACCCTGCACCGCCTCCCGCACGGAGACCCCCGACGTCAGGAGGTTGAAGAACGGCGTGATGGCGCACGCGACGACGACGATGGCGGCGAGCTGCCGAGCGCTGGTGCGCGCGCGGCGGGACATCATTCAGACACGCACGACTCCCATCGCACGCTCGTCAGGCGATTGCGCCGGCGCTCCGCAGCGCGGCGACGCAGCGTGTGATCGAAGACGTGGACCTTCACTGCGCCCGTGGCTTCGATCAATAGCCGCTGCGCTTCCGGGTAATACACCTGGCGCACTTCCGCATCGTCGTAGAAATTGCGCACAGCACTGCGATGTTTGACGAGTGCAAATCCCTCGTCATCCAGGGACACGCGAGCGCCAACCTGGCGCGCATCATGGATACGGAATCGGTGTGGCGCATAAGACGTGTTGTCCGCGGCCGTTCCCGGCGACGGCTCGTACGTATAGCGAAACGGTTTCTCCCTGGTCGGGATGAGGTAGTTGAGATTTGCCTCGACCGAGGGCAACGCGTCGATGACGCGGGCGTCCAGACTCATAGCTTGTTCCTCTTGCGGCCTCAACTCCGGAACCGCTAATTTTCGAAGGAGCTACAATCCGGCACAACGAACCAATCTCCATAAGCTTATGCCCATGACGGCTAAGGCGAAGTTCGGGCAGATAGGCAGCGGTTCTGTCGTTCGCCGACTTGTGCGAACACGAAAGAAAAAGCGGCGCCGAGTAGGGTATTTGCTTGGCGCCGCCTATATTAAACCTTACCGCAATGATCAGTCGTAATGCTCGGGCGGCTTCTTGAGCTTGACTCGACTAACATCTATAGAAGGCCAAGCGACATAAAGGCTAGGCTACCAATCTATCGGGCACATTCGAGCGTGCCGGCTGGATTACCTCGAGGCTGACCGGTGTCGGATTCCGGAACAGATCCAGCACCGGGCAATGCGCATCCACCACTTCCTTGAGCCGCTGCAACTGCTCCGGTGAAGCCGTACTGTCGAAGCGCACGGAACCACGGATCTGCGTGAACCCGGGACGCACGTCCTCGTTCGTTCGGAAAAATCCGCACAAGTCTAGATCACCCTCGAGCCTGACTGAAACGTCATCGAGTGGAATGCCGAGTGCAGCCGCGTGCAGACGATAGGTGATCTCCTGGCACGTCGCGAGTGCTACCAGGGCGTATTCCACCGGGTTGGGTGCACGGTCGGTACCGCCCAGCACTGGCGGTTCGTCTACGTCGATTCCGAAATTGCGCACGGTGACACGGCGATGCAACCCTGCATGGCCGCGGCTCTCAGCTATGAAGGTGACGAGGCCTTGGTCGGGATGTTCGGTCAACGCAGACCGGTTTTGCGAGAACACCTGCTCGAGTTGAGTAGACATGAGAGCTTCCTTTGTCAAGGGTTGAGAAACGCGGCCGCTGGATGCGGCAGCGGATAGGTGAACCCACGGCCCGCCAGTCGAACCGGAGGGACCGGGGCATCCACCTCAATATGCGCGTCGCGTCCGAAAATCGGAACTAACGAGATCGTCTGTGCTTATTCCAAATCCACGACAGCCGATTCGATTCGGATGCGACCACGCCGGCATCGTCCGCTTGGGGGAGCTCTTCGGCCGATCACGTCTCGATTTCAGCCACCCAGGACCTGAACTACTTTGGCTCGAATGGCGCGGCCACAGCCTGGCCTCTTCCGCTGATCCAGCCGCGGCAACAATTGCCCCACTAATGTGCGGGACCACCGAGCGGCGCTTCAGGGCTGTGCGCAAGCTGGGCCCGAGTCCGCTCCAAGAGAGGGATGCGTGCTATGCTCATCTGCACTTCTACCGCTGCCGGCGCACCTCGCATTGTGCTGTGCCAGCGCGATCTAGAAGGACGATAACGGCGGCGAAGAGAGTGCAAAAGACGACTGGTCGCCGCGGCCTGCGGGCCGCGGTACGGCAGTTGCTAAGCTGCTATTCCACCCTACGGACAATCGACGGATGAACGACTGGTCTGCGCCGGGCCGCGCCACCACGACAGTGGCCGACTCAGAGATTGCGATCGACATCCGCGGGCTGTCGCTGACTTATCAGACGGCCGACACCCCCGTGCTCGCGCTGTCCGACGTGAACCTGTCGATCCGGCGCGGCGAGTTCGTCTCCTTCATCGGGCCTTCGGGCTGTGGGAAGACCACTCTGATGCGGATCATCGCCGATCTGGTGAGTCCGACCAGCGGCTCCGTAACAGTCAACGGCATCAGTCCCGAAGCGGCGCGGCTCAAGCGGGCTTACGGCTACGTCTTCCAGGCTCCCGCACTGTATGCGTGGCGCAACGTGGTACGCAACGTCATGCTACCGCTGGAAATCATCGGCATGTCCGCGGAGAAGAGCAGCGAGCGAGCCAAGAAATATCTGGCGATGGTCGGGCTGACGGGTTTCGAACGCAAATTTCCCTGGCAGCTTTCCGGCGGCATGCAGCAGCGCGTATCGCTCGCGCGGTCGCTGGCTTTCGAACCCGCATTGCTGCTGATGGATGAACCTTTCGGTGCGCTCGACGAAATCACGCGGGACCATCTGAACGAGCAGTTGCTGCGGCTGTGGGAGCAGACCCGCAAGACCGTCATCTTCGTCACGCACTCGATTTCGGAGGCGGTGTTCCTGTCGAACCGCATCGTGGTCATGAGTCCGCGTCCAGGCCGCATCCTCGAGATCATCGACAACGCATTGCCTCCGGGCCGCGGCCTGGACATTCGCGAGACGCCGGCGTTTCTCGACGTCGCACACCGAGTGCGCGTGGCATTGCGGGCAGGTCACAGTTATGACGACTGATGCGGCTACCCTTCCCGCCCGCGTGGCAATCGGGCATAAGGGCGGGTTCGTGTATCGCTTTGCGCCGATTGCCGCGGTCGTCGTTTTCCTGTTGGTGTGCTGGTACGCTTTAGCGGTGTGGCTAAACGCGCCACTGGTGATCGATCAACACACGCGCGATGAAACTAGTTGGACCGCGCGCGATCTGGTCGTTGGGACCTGGTCGATGGAGCGGCCAGTGCTGCCGGCACCGCATCAGATCGCAGAGAATCTTCGCGAGACGGTGTTCAATACCCCGATAGACAGCAAACGCAGCCTCGTCTATCACGCCGGAGTCACCGTCTCCGCCACCCTGCTCGGCTTTGTCTTCGGTTCATTGCTGGGGATTTTGTTGGCAGTGGGAATCGTCCACCTCGCCGCGCTGGATCGCAGCCTGCTACCCTGGATCATCGCGTCTCAGGCCGTCCCGATCCTGGCGATCGCACCGATGGTGGTGGTGGTGCTGGGAAACCTCGGACTCGATGGTCTCCTGCCCAAGGCCATTATCTCGATGTACTTGTGCTTCTTTCCTGTGACTATCGGCATGGTGAAAGGGCTGCGCTCGCCCGATCCGCTGCAGCTAGATCTGATGCGCACCTATAGCGCCAGTCAGGCACAGACGTTCCGCAAACTGCGCTGGCCGGCAGCCACTGCGTTCCTGTTCACCAGTCTCAAAGTCGCCATCGCCACCAGTTTGGTCGGCGCGATCGTGGGCGAATTGCCCACTGGTGCCCAGGCCGGCCTGGGCGCGCGTTTGTTATCTGGTTCGTACTACGGACAGACCGTGCAGATCTGGTCGGCTCTGGTCATGGCTTCGCTGCTCGGACTCGGGCTGGTATTCCTGGTCGGAATGGCCGAACGGCTGGTCCTGCGCAGTCAGGGGGCCCCGCCATGACGCATCGATACCCAACAATCCTCGCGATCGTTTTGATGGCGCTAGGTCTGTTGGTGCCGGTCGGAGAAACCGGCTGGATTGGGAGCGGCAGCGCACTCGCCTGTGGACTGCTCTCCTCCATGGCCGCCGCGTTTTGCCTCCTTCCTGGCCTTCGCGGTCGGGAGCATGTAGTCTCGGGCGCTGCTTTGCTGCTGGGTGCGGCCGCGCCGCTGCTCCTGCTCCGAGGCGCGGGTCCATTCGGCGTAGAAGCGCCGGGACTGTGGCTGTTCGTCGCAGGATTGATGCTCTTTCTCTGGCAGCGGCTCGAAGTGCTCGCACGCCTGCCCGGTCGTGGTATCGCTGCGTTGATCGCGCCAGGTCTGTTCGGCGTGGCCGTGCTGTATCTGTGGCAGATCATGGTCGTGGGCTTTGCGGTCCCGCAGGTACTTCTACCCTCGCCTGCGCAAGTCGGTCATGTTCTGGCGACCCGCATGGACATCCTCTGGCCGGACTTTCGGCAGACCTTCCTGAAGGCGGTAGTAGCGGGATTCGCCATCGGCTCCAGCCTGGGCTTCGTGGTTGCGCTCGCGGCCGACCGGGTCCCGTTTCTCAAGCGCGGCGTGCTCCCGCTATGCGATCTGATGAGCGCAGTGCCCATCGTCGGGATCGCGCCGATCATGGTGATGTGGTTCGGTTTCGACTGGCACTCCAAAGCCGCAGTCGTGGCCGTGGTGACTTTCTTCCCGATGCTGGTCAATACCCTGGCCGGGCTGAGTTCCGCGGACGCGATGCAGCGTGACCTGATGCACTCCTACGCAGCCACTCACCTGCAGACCCTGATCAAGCTGCGCCTGCCGTCGGCCCTGCCCTTCATCTTCAACGCTCTCAAGATCAATTCCACCCTGGCCTTGATCTCAGCGATAGTGGCCGAGTTCTTTGGCTCGCCGATCCTGGGCCTGGGATTCCGTATCAGTGCGGAGGTCGCCAGGCTCAATGTGGACGTCGTATGGGCGGTCATTGCGATCGCCGCGCTCGCCGGATCGGTGCTGTATGGCACGATCGCCGCGATCGAGCGGGCATGCACGTTCTGGCACCCGTCATACCGGAATTGATTTGGCTACCGAAATTGATCGGCATATGCGTCCGGAACAGCCACCGAGCCCCCCACAGAGTAGCGTATCATTTCGCCAGCAATCGCCCGCCAGGGGCGGCGGGACGACCTTTGCCCAGTCCGATTTTCACCCCCTCTAGGAGACCGAAGATGAGATTCAAATCGCTGACGATGTTAACCGCGCTGGTGCTGGCACTCGGGGCCGGTGCCGCATGCGCGCAAGACAAGCTGACCCTGCAACTGAAGTGGGTCACGCAGGCGCAGTTCGCCGGCTACTACGTGGCCAAGGACAAAGGCTTCTACAAGGATGCCGGTCTGGACGTCACGATCAAGGCCGGCGGCCCAGACATCAACCCGGCGCAAGTCATCGCCGGCGGCGGCGCAGACGTGATCGTCGACTGGATGCCTTCGGCACTGGCGACGCGCGAGAAGGGCGTACCGATGGTCAACATCTCGCAGGTGTTCAAGCGCTCTGGCATGGAACTCACCTGTCGCAAGGACTCCGGCGTCAAGACGCCGAAGGATTTTGCCGGACGCACCCTCGGTGTGTGGTTCTACGGCAACGAGTATCCGTTCCTCTCTTGGATGGATAAGCTAGGTTACAAGACCACGGGCGATGTCAACGCAGTCAAGGTGCTCAAGCAGGGCTTCAACGTCGATCCCCTGCTGCAGAAGCAGGCCGATTGCATTTCCACCATGACGTACAACGAATACTGGCAACTGATCGAAGCCGGCATGAAGGCCGACCAACTCCTCGTGTTCAAGTATGAGGACCAGGGCGTGGCAACTCTGGAAGATGGGCTCTATGCCACCGAGAAATCGATCGCCGACCCGAAGATGGCCGACAAGCTCGCCCGCTTCCTCAAGGCTTCGTTGAAGGGATGGGACTACGCCATCAAGAACCAGGAAGAAGCGGTCAAGATAGTGCTTGCGAACGATGCCTCGGGTGCACAGACGAAGCAGCACCAGACCACACAGATGGCCGAAATCGCCAAGCTGGTGGAGGGTGGCAAGCTGGGCTACCTTGAGCCCGCCGCTTACGATCGCACGGTCAAGACGCTGCTGACTGGAAAGTCCGACCCCGTCATCACCAAGAAGCCCGAAGGCGCGTGGACGCATAAAGTTTGGGAAGCGGCACAGAAGTAAGCCGCAGCTACGGAATCTGTCCCTCCGCCTTCAAGGGGAGGGAAGTAACGCTCTCGCTTCTATTGCAGAAAAGGGAACAACCATGCACATGTCGATTGTTAGCCGCAGAACGCTGCTCGGCGCCGGTGTTGCGCTCGGCGCCGCGTTACTGCTGGGTCCGGGCGCAGCACTGGCCCAACAAAAACTGAAGGTCGCCGCCATCTACACCGTACCGGTCGAGCAACAGTGGGTGTCTCGCATTCACAAGGCGCTCAGCGCTGCAAAGGCCGCTGGGCAAATCGACTACGTCTTCTCCGAGAACGTGACCAACGCCGACTATGAACGCGTAATGCGCCAGTATGCTGAGCAGGGCAACACTCTGATCGTGGGGGAAGCGTTCGCGGTGGAAGCGGCGGCGCGCAAGGTCGCCAAGGACTACCCCAAGGTCAGCTTTCTGCTGGGTTCGTCGGGTAAGCCGCAGGAACCGAATTTCTCGGTATTCGACAACTACATTCAGGAATCGGCCTATCTCACCGGCATGATCGCCGGCGGCATGACCAAGTCGAATGTGATTGGGATGGTAGGCGGCTACCCGATTCCCGAAGTGAATCGCCTGATGCACGCATTCATGGATGGCGCGAAGGAGACCAATCCCAAGGTGAAGTTCCTGGTGAGCTTCATCGGCTCGTGGTTCGACCCGCCCAAAGCGAAGGAAGCCGCCTTCGCGATGATCGATAAAGGCGCCGATGTGCTGTATGCGGAACGCTTCGGAGTCTCTGACGCGGCGAAGGAAAAAGGCAAGCTCGCCATCGGCAACGTCATCAACACGCAGCCGCAGTATCCGGACACGGTGGTTGCATCCGCGTTGTGGAACATGGAGCCGACCGTCGACCTCGCCATCAAGAACGCCAAGGCAGGCACCTTCAAAGCTGAGGACTACGGCCAGTACTCGACCATGAAGTACAAGGGCTCCGAACTCGCCCCGCTCGGTACTTTCGAGAAGAAGGTCCCGGCCGATGTGGTCAAGAAGGTGAAGGACAAGGAGAAAGCCATCGTCGACGGCAAATTCAGCGTGCCGGTGGTGGAGACCGAACCGAAGTCGTCGATGTAAGAATCCTCTCTCTCAGGCAAGAGGGGGAGGTGGAACATCCCGCCCTCCAGCTCTCCGGCATCACCAAGCGCTTCGGCTCGCTGGTCGCCAACGACGACATCTCGCTCGATCTGGGGGCGGGCGAGGTGTTGGCGTTGCTCGGAGAGAACGGGGCCGGCAAGAGCACGCTCGTCAGCATTCTGTTCGGTCACTATGTAGCGGACGCAGGGGCGATCCAGGTATTCGGTCGGCCGCTGCCGCCGGGAAATCCCAAGGCCGCACTGGCCGCCGGGATCGGCATGGTGCATCAGCACTTCACGCTGGCCGACAATCTTTCCGTTCTCGATAATGTTCTGATCGGCACCGAGCCGCTGTGGCGGCCTCGGTCGCACCGACGCGAGGCACGCGCTAAGCTGCTGCAGACTTCACGGCAATTCGGTCTGACCGTAAATCCGGATGCACGCATCGCGGATCTGTCTGTGGGCGAGCGCCAGCGCGTGGAGATTCTGAAGGCTCTGTATCGGGGCGCACGGATTCTCATTCTCGACGAACCCACTGCTGTCCTGACGCCGCAAGAAGTCGAAGCATTGTTCGCCACGCTGAAAACACTCGTGGCCGATGGGCTGTCGATCGTCTTCATTTCCCACAAGCTCGACGAAGTGCTGGCCGTGAGCCGGCGAGTGGCGGTGCTAAGGCAAGGCAGGCTAGTCGCATTGCGCGACGCCGGCGCGACCAGCAAGGCTGAGCTGGCAGAGCTCATGGTCGGAAGGCGAGTGGATGCGCCCGTGCGCTCGGCTAACGTTTCGGAGGGTAGTTCCATTGCTCGACTTTCAGTCACCGGACTCGCGGCGGGCGACAAGCTCAAGGACGCGACCTTCGATGTCGGCAGAGGCGAGATCTTCGGAATCGCCGGAGTCTCCGGTAACGGTCAAGCGCAGCTGGCGGATGCCCTGTGCGGACTGTTGATGCCTAGTCGCGGCGAGATTCGCCTGGATGGCCGGCCACTCGCGCCTTCACCGCGCACGTTCATCGGCGCCGGAGTCGCACGCGTGCCAGAGGATCGCGCAACGGTGGGTGTCATTGGTGATCTTGCGATCTGGGAAAACGCAATCTCGGAAAATTACCGCGATGCGCAGTACTCCCGCTACGGATGGCGTCAGCGTGCGACGGCCAAGGAGCAGGCCAAGCGCATCGTCGACCAGTTCGACGTGCGTTGTTCGGGACTCGATGCGGCTGCCCGGTCGATGTCGGGCGGCAATATTCAGAAGCTGATCCTGGGACGGGCCCTGGTCCGAGAGCCGGTCGCCATCGTCGCCAATCAACCGACCTGGGGTCTCGATGTAGGCGCGGTTTCCTATATCCACTCGCAGCTCCTGGCCGCACGCAGCCGCGGCGCGGCCGTCGTTCTGATCTCCGAGGACCTCGACGAGCTGTTCGCGATCGCTGACCGGGTCGCAGTGATGTTCCAAGGCACTTTATCGGCTGCGAGATCGGACTGGACCGTCGCACAGATCGGGCTGGCGATGGCAGGAACCAGCGAGGCGGCACATGTCCCGGCTTGAACTGCGCACGCGCGTCCCATTGGCAATCGCCATCATCGCTCCGATCGCCGCGGTGGCGTTCACGCTGATTGCGTGCGCTGGACTCATCGTCTGGGCAGGTGCTCCGGTCGGTCATGCTTACGTGCTGTTGTTCGATGGCGCATTCGGCTCCCGATTCGCAATCGCAGAAACGCTCACGCGCGCCACACCGCTCATCCTCACCGGGCTTGCGGCGGCAGTAGCGTTCCGCGCGCACTTCTACAACATCGGAGCCGAGGGACAGCTCTATTTGGGAGCGCTCGCGGCTGTAGCAGTGGCCGGCGGTGCGATCTCCCTCCCTTCGGCTTTGCTGTTCCCCCTGATGATCGTCGCAGGAGCCGTCGCGGGAGGGCTATTCCTCCTCGTGCCAGCACTGGCGAAGACACGGTTGGGTGTGGATGAAGTCGTCACGACGCTGTTGTTGAACTTTATCGCCTTGCTGTTCGTATCGATGATGCTCGATGGACCGATGAAGGATCCGCTCTCCATGGGTTGGCCTCAGTCGGTAGGTATCATCCCGGAGCTGACGTTCGGCAAATTGATCGAGCGCTCGCGGGTTCATTCAGGATTGATCATCGCGATCGTGCTCGCCGTCGTGCTCTGGGTCGTAAACGCGCGCACGACATTCGGCTACGAAATGCGCGCCGTGGGCGCCAACGCGAGAGCGGCGCGCTTCGCCGGTGTATCGGTGAACTCAGTCATGCTCAAGACCGCTCTGCTTTCGGGCGCTCTCGCCGGGCTCGCCGGTGTGGGCGAAGTGGCCGGGCGCGCCGGCTATCTCACGCTGGACATGTCGCCGGGCTACGGTTATTCCGGCATCGTGATCGCAATGCTTGCGGGCTTGAATCCGCTCGGCGTCGTGTTCGCCGCAGTGTTCGTCGCGGGCATCATCGTGGGCGCAGATTCGATGAGCCGAGCCATCGCCGTACCGACTTATCTCGCCGATGTAATCGTCGCGGTGTCGCTGCTGTCCATGCTGGTAGCCACCATGCTTGCACGATACAAGGTCCGTTGGTCATGACCGAAATTCTCGATCTCGTCATTTCCAGTGCATTCTGGATTGCCGTGCTGCGCATCGCCACCCCGCTGATCCTCGGAACGCTCGGCGTACTTCTGTGTGAACGGGCCGGTGTACTCAATCTCGGCATTGAGGGGATCATGGTCGCGGGAGCATTCTCGGGTTGGCTCGCCGTCTACCATGGGGCCGGGTTGTGGACCGGCGTGCTGGTCGCGGCCTGCGTCGGAGGAGCGTTCGGTCTGTTGCACGGATTTCTGACGGTGGTCCTCGCTCTATCGCAGCATGTGGCGGGATTGGGGATCACGCTGTTCGCCACCAGCCTTTCTTACTACGCTTATCGCATCAGCTTTCCGAAGGTGAACACGCCGCCGACCGTCACGCCATTTGCACCGATGCAGCTGCTGGATGGGGTGCCTGGCATCGGTGCGGTGTTGAGCGCGCAAACGCCGCTCACGTTGTTCGCACTGATTATCGTGCCTGTAATCGGCTACATCCTGTACCGGACTCCTGTCGGCCTCGCTGTTCGCATGGTCGGCGAGAATCCCGCGGCCGTCGAAGGTCAGGGAATCAGCGTGACAGCGGTGCGCATCGGGGCCATCGTCGCGGGCAGCGCCCTCATGGGCGTGGCCGGTGCGTTTCTGACGCTATCGGCGTTCAATGCTTTCTTCTTCAACATGGTCAACGGCCGCGGCTGGATCTGCGTCGCTCTGGTGGTGTTCGCCTCCTGGCGGCCGGGCAAGGCGCTGCTGGGTGCGATTCTGTTCGCTGCTTTCGACGCCCTGCAACTGCGTCTGCAGCAGAGTTCGGGCGGCGTGCTGCCGTATCAGGTGTACCTGATGATTCCTTATGTACTTTCGATACTGGCGCTCGCGCTGGTCGCGCGCAAAGCGGCGTATCCTCAGGCCCTGATGAAACCTTATCGCAGGGGCGAACGTTAGGAGCCGACATGCTCGATCTAGTCATCAAGAATGCTAATCTGCCCGACGGCCGCACCGGAATCGATATCGCGATACAAGACGGACGCATCGTCGAAGTCGCGCCGAATGTCACAGGGAATGTCACAGCACCGGCTCGGGAGACACTCGACGCGGGTGGTCAGCTCGTGTCTCCACCGTTCGTCGACGCGCATTTCCACATGGATGCGACGCTCTCCTATGGCTTGCCGCGCATCAACCAGAGCGGAACACTGCTCGAAGGCATCGCGCTATGGGGCGAACTCAAACCGCAGCTGACCTTCGAGGCGCTGGTGGAGAGAGCGCTGCGCTATTGCGATTGGGCCGTCGGAAAAGGACTGCTGGCGATCCGCTCGCACGTGGACGTGTGCGATCCACGGTTGCTCGCGGTCGAAGCGCTGCTGGAAGTGAAGAAGCGAGTTGCGCCCTATCTCGATCTGCAGTTGGTGGCGTTCCCGCAGGACGGCGTCTTGCGATCCCCCGGCGCCATGCAGAATCTCGAGCGTTCCCTCGACATGGGTGTCGAAGTGGTAGGCGGGATTCCACATTTCGAACGCACCATGGCCGACGGCGCGGAGAGCGTCAAGCTACTTTGTGAGCTGGCTGCGAATCGCGGTTTGCGTGTGGACATGCATTGCGACGAGACCGACGATCCGATGTCTCGTCATATCGAGACGCTTGCTTTCCACACGCAAAGGCTTGGCCTGCACGGTCGAGTCAACGGGTCGCATCTGACGTCCATGCATTCGATGGACAACTACTATGTATCAAAGCTCCTGCCGCTCATCGCCGAGGCACAGGTGAGCGCGGTCGCGAACCCGCTGATCAACATCACCATCCAGGGCCGACACGACACGTATCCGAAGCGGCGCGGTATGACTCGTGTACCGGAGTTGCTTGCCGCCGGCGTTCCGGTTGCTTTCGGGCACGACTGCGTGATGGATCCGTGGTACAGCCTGGGGTCGGCCGATATGCTCGAGGTGACTCACATGGGGCTGCATGTGGCGCAGATGACTGGGCAGGAGGCGATGCGCGCCTGTTTCCGAGCAGTGACCGAAACGCCAGCGAAGATATTGGGGCTCGACGGCTATGGCATTGCACCGGGCTGCAACGCGGATCTCGTGTTACTGCAGGCGCGCGATCCGGTGGAAGCGATCCGCCTTCGCGCCACCCGCCTAGTGGTTCTGCGTCGCGGGCAGGTCATCGCTCGCAGTCCCGCGCAACAAGCAACGCTCAGTCTGCCAGGCCGACCGGGAGTAACGAGCTTTCAGCGTTAATACCAGTTCAGGCGATTCGCTTCTCAAGTTCGGGAGGATTCGCCGATTTCTTGCGAAATTCTTCGACCGACTCCGCGAACTTCACACCAGTGCGCTTGATTGCATCGTCGTCCACCTTCTCCAGCGGGGTATAGCGCGGATGATGATGTTCGAGGTACGGATCGTTGCGCGCAGCGTTGTAGCAGTGCAGTACGGTCCAGCGCCGGCTGGTGGAGCGGTTCTGGTCGGAACGATGCAGCACGTTGCTATGAAAGAATAGTCCGTCGCCGGGCTCCATCTCCGCATACTCGACAGGCATGCGCTTGAGGATTTCCTCGACGCGCTTTGGATCGGCGCCCACCTGCTCACCCGGAAGCACACCATGCTCGATGCGACCGCAGTGGTGCGAGCCCTTCACTACCTGCAGGCAGCCGTTCTCCCGCGTGGAGCGGTCGAGCGCGACCATGACGCTCGCCATGTACGGGAATACGATGCCGTTGTGATACCAATAGCCGTAATCCTGATGCCACTCCCATGCACCGCCATCGAGCGGCTCCTTCGCTGTAAGTTTGGAGTGGTAGTGATAAACCTCGCCGCCGAGCAGATCCTCCATGGTGTCCACCACGCGACGTGAGCGTGCGGCGAGACCGTATACGCTGTCACCCGGATGGTTCCAGATTGCCATGCGCGTGCTCTTGCCTTCTGCATCTCTCCGATCGTAGAAGCTGCTACGCAGGGATGGATCGGTCTCGATCGCGGTACGCAGCAGCTCGATCTCTTCGTCGTCGAACAGCTTGCGCACGATGACGTAGCCATCCCGCTCGTAGGCGACGCGTTGCTCGGCCGTCAGTATGGAACCCTTCACGGTGCTGCTCTCCTCGCGATATTGATATCGACGGTGAAAGTTTGTTCGTCTCTTTAATATTTTAGCGCGTCACCGCTTCGGGCACCCGCGCCGCGTTGAGCTTGGCGAAGGCCTCGTAGGGCGGGGCAAAAGTCGGGCGGTCGATGTGGCGGCCTGCCCCGCGGACAGCATCGAGCTTGCCGTTGGCCCAGGCGACCTTTCCTTGCGTGACAGTGTGGCTGGGAATACCTTTCACCTTCATGCCTTCGAAGACATTGAAGTCGACCTTCTGATGGTGGGTCTTGGCCGAAATCGTGCGCGTGCCTTCCGGGTCCCACACGACGATATCGGCGTCGGCACCAACGCTGATGGAGCCTTTGCGCGGATAGATGTTGAAGATCTGCGCGGCGTTGGTGGACGTGATGCGGACGAACTCATTCATGGTGAGCCGGCCCGTGTTCACACCGGCGGTCCACAGCACTGCCAGGCGATCCTCGATGCCCGCACAGCCGTTGGGAATCTTCGTGAAGTCCGAGCGACCCATAGCTTTCTGATCGGCGCAGAAGCAGCAGTGATCGGTAGCGGTGGTATGCAGGTTGCCCGCTTGCAAGCCGCGCCACAGCGCGTCCTGGTGATCCTTGGAACGAAATGGCGGGCTCATGACATAGCCGGCCGCAGTGGCCCAGTCCTTGTTGCGATAGCCGCTGTCGTCGATCAGCAGATGTCCCGCCAGACATTCGCCGAACACCCGGTACCCTTCGTTGCGCGCACGCGTAATCGCTTCCAGCGCCTGGCGACAGGAAACGTGCACGATATAGATGGGCACACCTAGCACCCGCGCTATCGTAATGGCGCGGTTTACCGCCTCACCTTCGACCTCCGGCGGCCGGGACAATGGATGACCTTCGGGCCCGGTGATGCCTTTCTTCACCAGTTCCTGCTGCAGGTGATAGACGAGTTCACCGTTCTCGGCGTGCACCGTCGGAATGGCGCCGAGCTCCAGCGCGCGGCTGAAGCTGCGCAGCAGCGTATCGTCGTCGGCCATGATGGCGTTCTTGTAAGCCATGAAATGCTTGAAACTGTTCACGCCATGGTCGCGCACCAGGGTGCCCATATCGGCGTGCACGGAATCGTCCCACCATGTCACCGCCACGTGGAAGCTGTAGTCGGCCGCGGATTTTTCCGACCAACCACGCCAGTCGCGATACGCGTCCATTAATCGTTGTTTGGGTGCAGGAATCACGAAGTCGATGATCATCGTCGTTCCCCCGGCAAGACCGGCCGCAGTGCCGGTGTAGAAATCCTCGCTGGTGACCGTACCCATGAAGGGCAGCTCCATGTGGGTGTGGGGATCGATCCCACCGGGCATGACGAACTGACCGCCGGCATCCACCAGGCGTGCGCCGGCAGGCGACTTTAGATTGTCCCCGACCGCTGCGATCTTGCCGTTTTCGCAATAGACATCGGCCCGGAAGGTCCGGTCCGCATTCACCACAGTACCGCCTCTGATCATCAGTGACATAAGGTCCTCGCTGAAATTCGACTCAACCGGCGACCGGTGCATCGGCCGGTACTTTCCGATTTGGATTATTCGGATGGATCTCCCAGTTGGCGTAGCCGGCCACACGTTGTCCGGTACGCGTATCGGTGGCGCCGAGCGGCAGCTTATGCAACGTGATGCAGTTTTCAACCGGGCACGTATTCACGCACAGGTTGCACCCAACGCATTCCTCGTCCTTCACCTCGAAGTGGCGAGCACCATTCTTCTCGCGCGTGATGGCCTGGTGCGAGGTGTCTTCGCAGGCGATGTAGCAGCGCCCGCATTGGATGCACAGGTCTTGATCGATGCGCGCTTTCACCGTGTAGTTCAGATTCAGCTGCTCCCAATGCACGAAGTTCGGCACGGCGCGGCCGATGAAATCATCGAGCTTGCGATGCCCTTTCGCATTCATCCATTTTTCGAGGCCATCGATCATGTCCTCGACGATCTTGAAGCCGTACACCATCGCCGCCGTGCACACTTGCACGTTGTGCGCACCCAGAGCCATGAACTCCGCACCGTCACGCCAATTCGAGATGCCCCCGATTCCGGATAGCTGCATCCCCGCGCATTCCTTGTCACGCGCGATCTCGCCCACCATGTGCAGGGCAATGGGCTTGACGGCCGGGCCACAGTAGCCACCATGCGAACCTTTACCGTCGACACTGGGCGAGGGCGAAAACGTGTCCAGGTCCACGCCCATGATGGACATCACCGTGTTGATGAGGGAAACAGCGTCGGCACCGCCACGCTTAGCAGCGCGCGCAGGATTGAGAATGTTGGTGATGTTCGGCGTGAGCTTCACGATCACGGGCAGTTTGGAAAAGGTCTTGCACCAGCGCGTGACCATCTCTACGTATTCGGGGACCTGGCCGACCGCTGAACCCATCCCGCGCTCGGACATGCCGTGCGGACAGCCGAAGTTGAGTTCGATCCCGTCGCAGCCGGTGTCTTCCACCATTGGCAGGATGCGTTTCCACGAATCCTCCTCGCACGGAACCATCAACGATACGATCAGCGCCCGATCCGGCCAGTCGCGTTTGACCTGACGGATCTCCTGCAGGTTGACGCTCAGCGGCCGATCGGTGATGAGTTCGATGTTGTTGAAACCGATCAGCGTGCGGTCCAGCGTATACAACGCGCCGTAGCGCGGACCGCTGACGTTGACGATGGGCGGATCCTCGCCCAGCGTCTTCCACACCACGCCGCCCCATCCCGCTTCGAAAGCGCGATTGACGTTGTAGGCCTTGTCGGTGGGTGGCGCAGACGCCAGCCAGAACGGATTCGGTGAATTGATTCCGAGAAATGTGGAGCGCAGATCAGCCATGACAACTCTCCGAGATTGCGTGCTCAGGCGCGCAGCGTACGATCGATCGATATGGCAGCCACCTTGCCGTCCTGCACGCCCGCGACCGTGAGATCCTTGCCGCCGGCTACGCAGTCGCCGCCCGCCCAGACCATGGGTAGCGAGGTCCTGCGATCGTCGTCGACGGTGATGCGGCCGTTGCTCAACTCCAGAACATCGGCGCTGCTGTTCAACACTGCAGGAACGAACGTCTGGCCGATGGCCTTGAATACCATATCGGCATCGAGACTAAACTTCTCACCGGTACCGGCGAGGCGACCTTTCGCGTCGAGTCGTGTGTATTCGAACTCGATACCTTGCAATCCATCGCCCTGCTTCAGCAAGCGCGCAGGCTTCGCCCAGTGCTTGATCTTGACGCCGTTAGTCTGGGCCCATTCCTGTTCGGCGGGGCTCGCACCCATCTGCTCCTTGCCGCGCCGATACACGATGGTCACGTCCTCGGCGCCGAGCAGCCGTGTCTGTGTCGCGATGTCGATGGCCGTCATTCCTCCTCCGATGACCACGATTCTACGACCCACTGCAAGCTTAGAGAGGTCTTTGGTCTGACGCAGTCTCGCGATGTATTCGACCGCATCGTACACACCGTCGATCTGCTCGGATTCCAGGCCAAGCGCATTCACGCCGGCCAAACCCAGACCGAGGAAGACCGCGTCGTAATCGCGGCGTAAGCCGGCAAGGGTGATTTCACGCCCAAGCGCCTGCTCCAGGCGCGTCTCGATGCCGCCTATATCCAACAGGTACTGCACTTCGCGCTGCGCGATATTGTCGGGAACCTTATAGGCTGCGATGCCGTACTCGTTGAGGCCGCCGAGCTTGTCGTGGCTCTCGAACACGGTTACAGAGTGACCGAGCATCGCCAGGCGATGCGCACAGGACAATCCCGCTGGACCACCGCCCACTACCGCGACGCGTTTGCCGGTCGCCGGGCCGCGCTTGAAGAGCTGGATGTTGTTGCCGAACACCCAATCGGTGGCGTGGCGCTGCAAGGCGCCAATGGCGACTGGCTTGGCTTCGCCTTTGTTGCGCACGCAAGCGCCCTCGCACAGAACTTCGGTCGGGCAAACACGCGCGCACATGGCGCCCATGATGTTCTCTTTGAGAATATCCTCGGCCGAGCCCTCCAGGTTTCCGGAGCCGATCTTCCGGATGAAGCTCGGGATATCGATGCCGGTCGGACACGCCGTTATGCACGGCGCGTCGTAGCAGAAGTAGCATCGATCCGTCTCGATCGCCGCCTGATGCGCCGTGAGTGGCGGGGCGACGTCGCCGAAGTTACGTTCGTAGTCCGCCGGCTGCATACGGCCCGCGATGATAGCGCCCTGTCCTTTTTGCGACTTCACTCTGTTTCCTCAGCCGGTCTATAAATGCTTACCGCTGCTCGGTCAGTCCGCCGTACGTCTCGGGACGCCGGTCGCGGAAGAACTGCCACAGATTGCGCACTTCGCGAACCATGTTCATGTCCAGATCCGATACCAGCAATTCATCTTTGTCCCCACTTGCCTGCGCAATGATCTGCCCGCGGGGATTTACGAAATAGCTCGAGCCGTAGAAGGTGCCGATGTTCCATGGCGCTTCGGTGCCGACGCGATTGATCGCACCGATATAGCAGCCATTGGCCGCGGCCGAGGCCGGCTGCTCGAGTTGCCACAGATACTGACTCAATCCCGCCACCGTGGCGGACGGATTGACAATGTATTCCGCGCCATTCAGCGCCAGCGCGCGCCAGCCCTCTGGAAAGTGCCGGTCATAACAGATGTACACGCCGAGCCGGCAATAGGCCGTGTTGAATACCGGATAACCGAGATTGCCCGGCTTGAAGAAGAACTTCTCCCAGAATCCCGCCACCTGAGGAATGTGCGACTTGCGGTACTTGCCGAGGTATTTGCCGTCCGCGTCGATCACCGCCGCGGTGTTGTAGTACACCCCGGGGATCTCCTCCTCGTAGATCGGAACGACGATCACCATGCTGTATTTCTTCGCGTACTCCTGCATCAGCCGGGTAGTGTGGCCGTCCGGGATCTTTTCCACCGCGGCGTACCACTTCGAATCCTGGCTTGGGCAGAAGTAGGGCTGCGTAAACACCTCCTGGAAGCACAAGACCTGCACTCCTTGTTGCCCCGCCTTTTCGATCAAAGGAATGTGCGCCGCGATCATGGCGTCGCGGATGCGCTCGGGAGAGTCGGAAGTGCCCCCTTTCAGCCCCATTTGGATGAGACCGGCCTTGAGTAGACTCACAGATGCTCCTTACGGTAGGGAACAAAGATATACCGCCGCCGGCCTGGCACCACTGGTACAAACCCGGGCACCACCGGCACAAACGTAGCGGCTACTACGGGTCAAAGCAAACCCTAAAAGAATGCATTCGGCGCGTCAACCACGTAATAGAAGGCATTTTTCATTCGGGCGGGCCTGGTGAGTATGGATTCTCCTTGTGTGGGATCATAGCGCTTGAACTATCACTTATGGCATCTATGACCGCTACCTCACACCAAGAATTGATCCTGGACCAGTTTACCCGCCAGGCGATCCCCTTCTCCAACGCCAAGACAATCGCCGACGAAAGCGCGCTACGGCTGCTGGTGGAATTCAGCCGAGCCGGGCCGCAGGATAGCGTGCTGGACGTGGCCTGCGGCGGCGGACTCGTCGTGTGTGCCTTCGCTAAGGTGGTGCAGCACGCCACGGGAATCGATGTTACGCCCGCGATGCTAGACCGGTCCCGGGCTCTGGCGCGAGACGAGGGCCTGTCCAATGTGAGCTGGAAACAAGGTGACGTCGAATCGCTGCCCTATCCGGATGGCGCATTCACGATCGTGGTCTCGCGTTTCACGTTCCATCATTTCCAGAATCCGCTTGCCGTGCTCAAGGAGATGGTCCGGGTGTGCGCGCCGAACGGACACGTAGTGGTGGCAGACGTTGCGGTATCCACCGACGCGGCGAAGGCAGCCGAGTTCAACCGCATGGAGATCCTGCGCGACCCATCGCATGTGCGTGCGATGCAGGCCAGCGAACTGCGGGAATTGTTCCGCTCAGCGGGTCTGCCGGAACCGCGTGCTACTGCTTACGAACTTCGGGATGAGCTGGAGAACCTGCTGCGCCGCTCGTTCCCCAATCCAGGTGACGAGCAAAAGATCCGCGAGATATTCGCTGCGTCAGCGCTGGATGACCGCTTGGGTATCCCAGTCCGCCGTCAGGAGAGCCGGATCCACTACGCGTATCCTGTGGCCGTGCTCGCCGCTCTCAAGCCGCCGTCCGAGCTGAGCGGCGCGGCCGCAAAGTAACGAGCAGGTTTCTGGGCATCATCGTTACGGAGAACCACTCTTCCACCGGTGGTCCGTCCGTGATCCGAACGACGTCGAAGTTCTTGCATAACATCGCGGCGACCATTTTTATCTCTAGCATCGCCAGGTGCCGCCCCGGACAATACCGAGGTCCGGCACCGAAGGGAGTCATGGCCTTGGTGTTGTGAGGCACCTCGCCGCGGGCCTCCTCTTCTGCGATCCAACGCTCCGGTCGCAACTGGGCAGCCTCGGCAAAGTTCTTGTCCTGCACGGCAGGGTGAGCGGTCAGCAGGTACATCGGGGTGCCCTTGGGAATGTGTAGGCCACCCAACTCCACGTCCTCACCCGGTTCCATCCCGAGGAAAGGCGCCACTGGCTTTAGGCGCATGGCCTCGTGCGCTACCGCTTCGATGTACCGCAGAGCGTCCGTCGCGGCATAGTCGGAGGGCCGATCGGCCTCCCCCAGCACGCGATCGGCCTCTTCCTGCATCTTCGTCTGGATCTCCGGATGCTGGGCCATCAAATGCATCATCCAGGACAAGGTATTGGCGGTCGTGTCTTCACCCGCGAGCAGCATGGTCAGAGCATTGCCGACGATCTCTTCGTTGCTGAACGTGCCGGTCTCCTGGTCCTGCGCGACGATCATGGCTTGCAGAAAGTTGGCTGGTCTTGCGCGCAGTGCCGGATCTGCATCGAGTTGGGCGTGGCTGCTGGCGATCAGCGCATTGACCAGCTTGCGCACCTCCGCGAGCGACGCGTCCAGCTGTCGATCCTGCGGGAGTTTGAAGTGGCGCCAGTAGGGGTATGGCGCGAGAACCCGCCGGCCCAGTGCGGGAAAAATCTTCTCCAAATGCTGCTGGATCGGATCGGCCGATTGCTCGAGCGTGTTCAGATCGTTGCCGAAGACCAGACCGCTGGTGACATCCACGGTGAAGCGCATAAGGTCGCGTTGCGCATCTACGCGAACAGCGTCGCGAGCCGAGCGCTCCCAGCGCCGCTGCAGCCGCGCGGTTACCTGCTCGAGCCGTCCAAAGAATTCACGCAGGTGATTGGTGTTCAGCGCATGCATCGCCAGCTTGCGCTGTCGCCGCCAGTCCGCGCCTTCGGCCGTGAAGACTCCGTCGATGCCGAGCTCGAGCATGACATCGCGCACCAGCTTGCGACGCTGAAATACCTCCGGTCGCTTACGCAGAACTTCACCGATTAGTTCAGGCTCCGCGATGACGACCACATGCTTGCGCCGCATGCGCAGCTTGTACAGCGATCCAAATTCGTCGGCCCAGCGATTGAGGATGGTATGAACGCGGCCCGGTTTGAGTTGCAGGAGATTTCCCACAAACGGCAACCCACGCGGCCCGGGAAGCTCGTCAATTCTGCGAAAGGGTCCGGATACGGCGGCTGTTTCGTCGGGCCCAGGGGGGTTGTGCAGGTTCATGGTCCTTGCCGAAGCTGAGCTCTCTTTGTAGACTGGGCTGGCGCAAGGTTTGGGGGCCACACAAAGCCGAGCGCTCCAACAAGCTCTCGTGAGCGCGAGAGCGAGCACTAACGTCTAGTGCTTCGTTGCTTCCCGAACTTCCCCGGAGTCGTAGCGGGAAATGCCCGGTAACGACGTCGTCATCCGCGTGTGGGATCTTAAACCCACAGCTGGCGGGGCCGATATAGCGTACAGCGAAACATCCCGAAGGTGAGGAAACCAAAACATGACCCGCGACTCGCATGGCTTCACCTTGCTCGAGATCGCGATCGTCTTAGTGATCATCGGGTTATTGCTCAGCGGCGTATTGAAGGGCCAGGAGTTGATCACCAGCGCTCGGGTCCGCAACCTCATCTCACAGCAGGACGGCGTCAAGACCGCTTTTTTCGGTTTCGAAGACCGTTATCGGGCGGTACCTGGCGACTATTCGCAAGCCGGCATCAACATCAATTGTGGCGGTACGGCTTGCATTAACGGTAACGGAAACGGCCGCATCGAGGCGGGAACGGGCGGCGCCATCCACGAAGAAATATTGGCTTGGCAGCACCTCTCGGCCTCAGGCTTCATTGCCGGCAGCTATACGATGGCCAATAGCGCGGTCACCGCTGCAGACGAAACCAACACTGCAAGAAATTTCTACACCGGAGTCTTTCTGCAGCTGGTGTTCGATAACGATTGGGGCCCGTCGACCAACACTGTGAGAAAGCACCACATCAACACCGGCGGTTTGGTGCCGGTGGAAATCCTCGCGGAAGTAGACAGAAAGATCGACGATGGGAGGCCTTACTCCGGCGCCTTCCAGTTCTCCGCGTTCGCGCGCAGTGGCGATATCGCACCCGACCCCGCAACGTGCGTGAACGGCTCAGGCTGGGACGTCAGCGGGGGAGACGCTAACTGTGGCGCCGCAAGTCTCTTCTAGTTACGCTCCCCAGCGACCCGCTACTGCACTTTGACTTCCGTGTTTCGGATCGATGCCGCAATCTCAACGCGTCGATCCTTCTGCAGGCAAACGATCGCGTCCTTCTTGCTCAAGCCGGCACAATCTTCGGGTTTGGTAAGCGGTTCGGTCACCCCGTGACCTTCGACACGAATTTTCTGCAGCGGCACGCCTTGCGCAATCAAGTAACGAGCAACCGCCCAAGCCCGACGCTCCGAGAGCGACTGATTGTATTCCTCGGTACCAAGGCGGTCCGCGTGGCCCACAATATCGAGCGTGTCGTATTCCGAGTCCTTCAGTTTGGCAGCCAATTTATCAAGCAGGCCTTTCACTTCCGGTCGCACTACCGCTTTGTCGAAATCGAACTCCCCTTCACCATCGACACCGAGGGTCATGGGAAGCATGCCGCCGAGGGTCTGCGGAATCCTGTCTTCCTTCACCGTTGCTTTCTTCCCTGGAACATCGACCAGGCCAACTACCGTGTCCTGCTTGGGTGCCGGCTGCTTGGAGGCATCTGCCGCTTCAGCTCCGGCGACCGCGCCTGCCTTTAGGCCATCAGCCCCTTCTCCGGTTGCACCGGACAGCTTGGCCCCGCCATCGCCCAGCGAATCCGAGGAAATCGACGCTACTTGAGCTGGTTCGTTTGCGCCAGCAGTAGCGGATTCACCCGTAGCGCCCATCGCGGCGCCGGCGTTGTCGTTCCCAGAACTCGCAGGAGCGGCGTTCCGTGCCGATGTCGCATCCGCTGCCCCGCCACCAGACTCAGTGACACCACCGGCTTCCGGCTTCAGCTTCAGATTGGCACCGTTTGCGTCCGTTGCCGCATCGGCGGCTTGCATATCTGGTTGAGCAGATTCTTCAGCTGCACCCTTAGCGTGGTCAGATGCGTCCGCGTGCGCACTGCTTTCCGAAGCGCCAGATTCGGCAGCGGCAGTCGCGCCAGCGTTACCTGTGGCGTCGTTCGCAGCAGTGGCTTCGGTCGCCGCTGTCGCGCTGCCTGCGGCGGCTCCGCTTTCGTCTAACTTCGCGGAGGGTTCCGGAGGCGATTGAACAGCCTGGCTAGAGTCAGTCGCATTCGATGCGGAATGATCGGCAGCCGCGGTAGTAGTGTTTGCCGTAGTTGGACGCGCCTCGGTCTGCACTGGCACAGCCGGCGCCGCCGTTTTCTTGACTGGAGCAGCGGCGGGGACATCGCCCGGAGCAGCTTGAGCACTCCGCGCATTGTTAGATGTGGTGCCGGAGCCCGATCTAGACACTGTTCCGGTACAGGCAGCAAGTCCCGCGATAAATACTATCGACAGCAGCCTGGTCATCGTCCTCGATACTGCATGCTTCGAATGGCCGGGAAAAAACGGCATGTGCAGACCCTCCTATATGACCGCTGGTTTAGTGCACACCTTGAAACTTGTTTTTGAAGGTTGTTTTTGGTGCGTCACGCCCAACGTCTGCAATGACGCTTTCGAAGTCTTGTCATGAGACAAGATCGTACCGCGCGAGTTTCCGGTGAGGTTGGGCGGTTTCATGCGAACCGTAACTCAGACACTGTGGCCGCACAAGCCCGGCGTGGGTACGCTTCAGTTTGAAGCCACATCTTCGTCGCGGGCTGGCGACGGTTCCACATCGATCGGCGTCGCGCTCGACGGTCTGTGGGGTCTGACAACTGAGGACTGCCGCAATAGGACGTCTATTCCTGCCGATCTCCATGCCACGCAGCCGATAGCATGCGAGAAAGTTCGGGCTTGCACTCGTCACCTCTGATTACTTGCGCCACCAGAAACAACCTACCCGACTCGTCATCTGTCGCGATCGCGATTCCGCAGGTGAATTCAGGCGACGAAAACACGCTATCTCGGTTCTCCACCCATACGACCAGCACCAGGAGCACGGCGGAGAGGATCATCCAATCACGTTTCTTCATGGTGCTTCCTCACCAAGTGTCTCAGGGAAGCAACACCTGCCACTCTGATTATATTTGTATAAACATATGAGTCAAGGTCGGTGCCATCGCGTACGTCGCTTGATGAGGACATTGACCTGGCAAATCAAGACTAAGCCTCGTCTAGATGGGTTTTGGAAGCACCTGGAACTCTGCCCTTCATGGCGCGCAGAAGCGTCCGCAGCTGCACATCGAGATGCCCCAAGGTCTTGGAGTCGAGGCTTTCGAGCGCGTCCGGGAGCACACCTCGAGCAGGTTGGGGAGCACTTTTGACCAGTCTGCGTCCCGAAGCTGTGAGATAGAGTCGCACCACCCGCTGATCCTGATCATTTCGCTTTCGCCTCAGATGCTTGGCCTTGCTCAATTGCTCGATGAGGTTGCTGACCGTCGACTGCCGCAAAGACAGGCGCGACGCCAGTTCCGTCACCCGAAGGCCGGGCTCCCGATTCAGTTCCCACAGCGCCCATAGTTGGGCACCGCTCACGCCAACTGCCTTATGCACTGTGCCGAAATGGACCTTTGCCGCCCGGAAAACTTCTCGGAACTTGCCGAGCACCCCGAGGGCCAAGTCCATCTTGTCCGCGCGTGAAGAGGTCTTGCGACTCGCGGACGGCGGGGTTCGCTTGCTCCTTGGCTTATTCATCTATGCGGTATTTTTCGACTGATCACAGATAGATTGAGGAACAGGGAATTTTCCACGCGATCCAGCCTCCAATGTCCGGTGGTAGGATCTTGCATTGGCCATGAAGATGCTACCATCGCTCGTGCGTTTTTTGAGTAATGGGACAGCGTAGGACTGTCGCATAAGAATAATTCGATACGGCTCCCATGAAT
>Ga0207689_10001299_pt1 | contig 24073 bp, 17 predicted proteins | sample KBSMisM52_FD_184312 | JGI IMG/M metagenome (GOLD analysis project Ga0207689, IMG submission 184312) | Miscanthus rhizosphere microbial communities from Kellogg Biological Station, Michigan, USA - KBS Miscanthus M5-2 (SPAdes) (version 2) | ecosystem: Host-associated > Plants > Roots >... | reverse complement strand
GTTGACGCTCGAAGCCCGCGGCAAGGGTGTGTCCACCATACTGATGACCCTAACCCGCGGCGAAGGCGGGCAGAACAAAGTTGGTAGCAGCCTGTTCGACGTTCTCGGCGTATTACGGGCCTTAGAGTTGACCGCATCCGACCGCTACTACGGTGTCGAACAGCGCTTTTCCCATGTCGCAGATTTCGGTTTTTCCAAAAGTCCCGACGAAACTTTTCAGAAGTGGGGAGGCCATGACACTGCACTCGCGGACATCGTGCGCGTGATTCGCACCTTTCATCCCGATGTAGTCGTGGCACGATTTTCAGGAACCAGCCGTGATGGACATGGACACCACCAAGCTTCTTCGATTCTGGCCCAGGAAGCCTACAAGGCGGCTGCTGATCCCAATCGCTTCCCGGAGCAGATTAAAGATGGCTTGCAACCCTGGCAGGCCAGGAAGCTTTACATCGGCAATGTCTGCGGCTTCGGCTCGAGCACGTGCCCGGCCGAGAACTATACCGTCAAATTCAATACGGGTCAGATCGATCCCGCACTGGGCAAATCCTACATCGCATTCGCTGTTGACGGCCTACGGCATCAGCTCTCGCAAGGCGCGGGAGGCTGGACAGTCGAACCTGGCGACCGCTGGACATTTTATAAGCGAGTCAGTTCCATCGTCCCCGGCGGACAAAGCGAACACGAAAAAGACTTCTTCGATGGAATTGATACCAGCCTGACCGGATTAACCTCACGATTCGGCGACGACAAAAACAATTTCCCCTTACTTGAACAGTCTCTGAAAGAAATCGCCGATAAGGTTCATACCGCCGACGAGGCCAGCGATCATCCCGAGCAAGCGGTAACTCCGCTGTCGCAAGCTCTGGACATGCTCGACGACCTAGTAAACCGCATCGAACAAACAGACATAGGCCCAGAAAAGTCTCAGATCCTTGGCATTCTTCAGGATAAGCAAAAACAATGTGAAACTGCTGCGAATCTCGCAGCCAACGTCTCCCTGCTTGCAACCATCGCTCGCCCGAAGGGGCCCGACTCAGCAATTCCACACGAGCATGACGCCGTGAGCGCGATTTCTCCCGGCCAGACCATTCCCATCATCGCCAAGTTTCACAACGGCTCAAAACTGTATGCAGAAATTCACAATGCAGAGCTGATCGTACCGGCTGGATTCGCCGTCAAAAGCTACCAGAGCAACGAACGCTATCTGGCACCGGGCGAGGACTTCTACGCCAACTTTCAACTGACGGTCGAGAACAGCGCCCGCTACACCCGCCCACACTGGCACCGCAACAATCCAGAGACCGATGCAGTCAACACAATCGACGAAAAAAAATACGAGACACTTCCCTTTCCCCTCCCGGAGGTGTCAGTGCATGTTTCCTATTCACTGGTTTCGACGGGATCGAAGCTGTCGCAGCTTAAACCAAAGCACTCCGACAAGATTTTGGAAGGCCGTGTCTCCTCTCCGGTCGTTGCGGAGTACTTAGACGAAGGCGGCAAGCCTGCCAAACGTCCGTTATCCGTCGTGCCGGCGTACTCGGTCATGCTGGAACCGGGAGAGCAGGTTATCCCGGTTGGCGGCACCACAACGGACGTGAAAGTTTCTGTGACTTCTAATCTTGGAGGAACTACAACCGGCAAACTTCACTTAAACCTTCCCTCAGGCTGGCGCTCTGAGCCAGCAGAACTTCCCGTCGAGTTCAAACAGCGCGGCGACAAGCAGTACTTTGACTTCAAGGTCATCCCCTCCGCAGCTCAGGAAAACAGGCAGGAAATTCGTGCCGTTCTCGAAGCACGCGGCTCAAACTTCAGCGAAGGATATTCGCTGGTCAGTCGCGATGACCTGGCCAGTTTTTACTACTATCAGCCAGCCGCAGCGCGGGTCAGCGTGGTCGATGTAAAAATCCCCAAGGGACTAAAGATTGCCTACATCATGGGTGCTGGAGATGAAATTCCCACTGTGCTCCAGCAGATCGGCCTGGATGTGACCCTGCTTGCGGCAGACAGGCTCGCAAGCCAAAATCTGAGCAAATATGGAACCGTAGTTCTGGGAATACGCGCCTACGATACCCAGAAAGATATTGCCGCCAACAACAAAAGGCTGCTCGACTACGTTTCCAGTGGCGGAACGGTGGTCGTCCAATATAACGCCGGAGTAGGAGACTTCAACAGCGGACACTTTACTCCGTACTCCCTGCAAATCGGCCGTTCGCGTGTTTCGGTGGAAGAAGCCCCGGTGGAAGTTCTCGCTCCAGATGACAGTGTCTTCCATTCCCCCAACGAAATTTCCCAGCACGATTTCGACGGCTGGGTGCAGGAGCGGGGCCTGAACTTCGCCGATCAATGGGATGATCACTTCAAGCCGCTGCTTTCCTCGCACGATCCCGACGAACAACCACAGAAAGGTGGTCTGTTGCGGGCCCAGTATGGTCAAGGGACTTACATCTATACCGGATATGCTTTCTTCCGCCAGCTTCCTGCGGGAGTCCCGGGAGCAATCCGGCTGTTTGTAAACATATTGAATGCAGGACACTAAAGGCGCAGAGAAAGGGTGGGGCAGAGCTTCCTAGCCCAGCGTCACCCCAATCGAAATCATGGCCAACGACCAACGACCAGCGACTAGCGAGCAACTGATCCGCGGCGTGGGCCTCGGCACCGCCACCGCACTGAACATGATCGACATGATCGGCGTCGGCCCATTCATCACTATTCCCCTCATCATCAGTGCCATGGGCGGCCCGCAGGCCATGCTGGGTTGGATTCTAGGAGCATTTTTCGCCATTTGCGATGGATTGGTGTGGGCGGAGTTGGGAGCCGCAATGCCCGGTTCGGGCGGTTCCTATCGTTATCTGCGAGAAATTTACGGATCTAAAAAACTGGGGAAACTGATCTCATTTCTCTTTATCTGGCAGCTTTCCTTCACCGCTCCCCTGTCCATCGCATCCGGAGCAATCGGACTGGCAGGCTATGTCTCATTCTTCTGGCCAAGCCTCGAACAACCGTACACCTCGCGCACATGGACTCTGGACCTCGCGCACATGGGATCGCTCGAGATTCGCTGGCTGGTTTCAGGCGCGACGTTCGTGGCCATCGGCACACTCCTGATTGCGTTATTGCTGCTTTATCGCAAGATCACTAGCATCGGCTGGATGTCGAAAGTGCTGCTCGGCGGGGTAGTCGGCACGATCACCTGGATCATCATCTCAGGCCTGACTCACTTTAACGTTGATCGCGCATTGAGTTTCCCTCCCGATGCGTTCCAGCTTTCTCCAAAATTCTTTTTGGGATTGGGTTCGGCAATGCTGATCGCCACCTACGACTACTGGGGCTACTACAACGTCTGCTTCCTGGGGGATGAAATCAAGGAACCCACAAAAAACATCCCGCGAGCGCTTCTGCTTTCGATCGTCCTGGTCGCCTGCCTGTACATCGTGATGAACCTCAGCATTTTGGGCGTAGTGCCGTGGCAGGAGATGGTGCAATCCGGCACAGAAAACAACAAGCTATATGTGGTTTCCATTTTCATGCAGCGGATCTACGGCTCGTGGGCAGCAAATCTGGCAACGGGGCTGGTGATGTGGACAGCATTTGCTTCGGTTTTTTCGTTGATGCTCGGCTATTCCCGAGTTCCCTACGCCGCAGCCCTCGACGGAAATTATTTCCGTGCCTTCTCCCGAGTTCACCCAGAATATCGCTTCCCGAATGTCTCTCTGCTGGCATTAGGCGGTGTAGCCATTCTCTGTTGCTTTCTATCACTGGCCGACGTTATCGCCGCGCTCGTAGTAATTCGCATTACGCTTCAATTCCTAGTGCAGGCAATTGGACTGATCGTGCTCCGCATCCGTCGCCCGGATTTACCACGGCCATTCCGCATGTGGCTCTATCCCTTTCCTGCTTTGCTCGCTTCTTTCGGATTCATCTACGTACTAATCTCCCGCACAAATTCTCATAAGCAGATCAACTATGCCCTAGTGGTCCTGATCACCGGCGTTCTCCTTTTCCTCATTCGTGCATGGCGGAATCACGAGTGGCCTTTTATGTCGGCCGACACCGATTGAGTTAGAATGCGTGGCGCAACCCCATCGCGAAATCTGCTAGGAGGCCGCATGAAGAACAGAAACACCCTGCTCATGGCCGTTATGGTTTTAACAATGAGCTGCTCGCTCTTGGCTCAAGCCCCCAAGGCACCTGCAACAGTAACTTCGGTCCTCGACAGGTCCCTCTCCGGCATGGAAGGCGAATTTGTTCCGGCGGCCGAAGCGATGCCGGAGGATAAGTACTCCTTTGTTCCTACCACGGGCGAATTCAAAGGAGTCCGCACCTTCAGCCAGCAGGTGAAACATGTGGCGGCGGTCAATTACTTGGTCGCAGCGGCCGTGCTCGGGGAGAAGCCTCCGGTCGATACCGGCGGTGAGAACGGCCCGGATTCGGCCAAGAGCAAAGCCGACATCGTGAAGTTTCTCAAAGATTCATTCGCCTATGCTCATAAAGCCGTCGCAACTATCAACGACACGAACTCGGTAAGCGACATCAAGTCCCCATTTGGAGAGGGCACAACCACACGGCTGAGTATGGGCGTTCTGCTGGTAGGCCACGGCTTCGATCACTACGGGCAAATGGTGGAGTATCTGCGCTTGAATGGAATCATTCCCCCAGCCAGCCGCTAGTGTGGGGCAGTCATCGCCGCAACGTGCGAAGCGGCGAAATATACGTCGCTTCGCGGCTGATTGCTTTGGATCAAACTGGCGTTTTATTCTCGATTACCCCTAGCACACCCGTGCCATTCACGCCATTTTCATTTAGACGTACTCTTTAACCGTCCCCCTACTGCTGATTACCAGATTGACCGAGTAATCACGCAGGGAACATGTGGTTGGCGAAGTTCTTCGGGGGATTAATCAATGCGACATAACAAAGTTGAAGCAATCGGTTATACCCTGGCAGAAGCGAAACAGCACTATCAGGCTGAAGTGGAAGTTCAAAACTTTCTGAGGGCGATCAATTCCTATGCGGAGAGGTTCGCGCAGAATCCTGAGTTGAGCTTCGAAGACCACCTATTCACCATCACCGCGCAGAGCGAAAGCCCACACTTCGCTTAAGCGCTAATCTTCTGTGGATTTTCCTTTGTGAAACGGTGCCAGCCCTGAGCGGAGCCGAAGGGTGTGCTCTGTGGCTAGCTCTTCGAGCCTTTGCCGAAAACCCTACCCTTCAGATCAATCCTGGTTGCAATCAATTCTGCAGTAAGCCTGCTGTTGTTAAGATGCGCCGCCACATGCGATTTCACCTTGCTGAAGTTGGCTTTCGGATCAAGAAAAACCAAAACCGATGGTCCCGCTCCACTGAGAACAGCTCCCAAAATTCCCTTCGTTCCCGCCAGTTTCTGCAAAGCCGGCAATAGAGGACACAGTGCCGCCCGGTATGGCTGGTGAATGCGATCTTCCAAAGCCGACGCCAGCAGGTCCGGGCGCCCCTGCGCGAACGCCGCCACCAACAACATCGAATTCTGAATATTGATCACAACGTCCGCGCGCGAATATTGGGCCGGCAGCACCTGGCGCGCTTCTTCGGTCGAAAGCGGCTGCTCGGGCACGGCAAAAAGCAAAGGCCACTTCCCTTTGGGGACGATCCGCGCGACTTGAGCCTGGCTCTCGCCGGACATTCTGGCAACCGCCACGCCTCCCATCCAGCAAGCGGCGGCGTTGTCAGGATGATGCTCCCGCCGCGAAGCCTCACCCACAATTTTGCTATCCGACCAGCGCAGTTTTCCAAAGTGATCGGCCAAAGCAATCCCAGCCAATCGCGCCGACGCCGAAGACCCACAGCCCTTGCCGATGGGAGCCTGGTTGTCAATTTTCAAAGCTAGTGGAACAACCGGCTTGTTCGCGGACCTGAGGACCTCGCGATAAGTGCTGAGAATCAAGTTGTTCTCAACTTTGCCACAGATTTCTGATTCGCGCCCTTTCGCGACGATTGAGAATTCGTTGGCGGACTGCGCGGTCACTTTCAAATGCAGATCAAACGCGAGCGCAGCCGCATCGAATCCCGGCCCAAGATTTGCGGACGTAGCCGGAAGGCTGACAGAAAACAAAGAGGAACTGCGAGAGGTCTTGCCCATTGCCTAGTTCTGCTTCTCCGCCTGCTCGAGTGCGCTGAGCACGGCATCGGCGCTGGCATCGAGCACAATCGGTGCGCGCTGGCGGGGGGCGAGAATCCGCGCTTCGTTTTCGAAGGGCGTTCCTGAGAAAAGATCGCCGCGGTGGAATTTCAAGGTGAAGTCAGGATCTTTCAGCACATGCCCGGTCAACACAAGAACAACAGATTCGTTAGGCTTAACAAACCCTTGTTTCACCAGCTTTTTCAACCCCGCCAACGTGACCGCCGAAGCCGGTTCACAACCAATTCCATCGGCGCCGATTTCCGCTTTGGCGAGTGCGATCTCAACTTCCGAAACTTGCTCAACGGTCCCGCCAGTCGCAGCCAGAATTCGCAAAGCTTTTTTCCAGGAAGCCGGGCTTCCAATCCGGATAGCCGTCGCCATGGTCTCCGCTTGCACAGAAACTAGTTCCTTGCCGTCCTTCTCGCGGATGGTCCGCACCAGCGGATTTGCACCTTCGGCCTGAATAATAGAAATCTTAGGGAAGTGCGAAATCAGCCCCAAGTCTTTCATTTCCTGAAATGCCTTACCCAGTGCCGAGGAGTTTCCCAAATTTCCTCCCGGGACAATGATGTGGTCAGGCGGCTCCCAATTGAAGTGCTCCATCAGTTCGAATGCAACCGTCTTCTGTCCTTCGAGACGAAACGGATTGATCGAGTTCAGCACATAAATCGGCTTGTGCTTCACGATTTCATTCAGCACGCGCATGCAGCCGTCAAAATCAGTTTTCACCTGGCAAGTGACAGCGCCGTAGTCCAGTGACTGCGAAAGTTTCCCCCAGGAAATTTTTCCATCCGGAATCAGCACCAGACTGTACATTCCACCCCGCGCCGCGTAAGCGGCCATCGAAGCGGAAGTATTTCCCGTTGATGCGCATGCCACCCAGCGAAAACCATCTTTGCGCGCAAACGACGATGCCACAGTCATCCCGGTGTCTTTAAACGATCCAGTGGGATTCATTCCCTGATGCTTGGCATAAAGCTGCTTGACGCCCGTGATGCGCGAGCAAAGAGAAAGCTCATACAGCGGCGTGTTGCCTTCGCGGAGGGTGATCGGCGAATCTTTTCCAAGCGGAGGGAGCACCTCACGAAAACGCCAAACTCCGCTCTGGTCCTGTGGCAACGGAGATGACCGACGCTCACGCCAAATCGCCTTCAAGGTAGCCGCATTCAGTTTTTCACTCGCCGCGCCTGGGTGCGGAAATACCACCTCAAGCAAATCGCCGCACTGTTCACAGCTCAAACCAGACTCGGCAACAGGTGTAACCGTGCCGCAGCCAATGCAGCGCAGTAAGGTATCGTCGGATTGTGAAACCGGCGTCATCAATTCGCTGAATGTCGCAGAAGAGTGCCATCCAGAATAGCAGAGGAACTCAATTTTCTGGGTGTTTTATCCCACTTTGCGTGGTGATTTCGTATCCTTGCCTTCCCGAAGATATTGATCGCTCTTATTGATCCAATCCGCTCGCGGCGGGCTGAAGATATCGAAATCCAAAGTGTCGACGAGTGCCTCAACTTTGTGAGCCACATTCGGCGGGATCACCAGCACCTCACCGCTGTTCACCACAATCTCTGTGTCTGGAAAGGTGAACTTCAACGCACCCTCGACCACATAAGAAATCTGCTCGTTGTGGTGATGATGTAAAGGCACAAGGCATCCCTTCTTCAACATAAGACGCGCCAGCATCATATTTTCGCCGGACAGAAAATGGCGATGGAAAAGTGGGTTCACCTGTTCCATCTCCAACGAGTGCCATGCCGCGTGCTTTACTTGGGGCCGGACTATTGGCATTTTTGCCCGCAGCCTGTCCGATTTCTTTTTCTTAGAGGACTTGCGTTTGTCTTTGATCATTGTGATTTTGCCTTAGCCTTTGCGTCCTTGCGCCAATAAAAACCCAAAAATGTTCTCCCCTCTAGCTGCCAGACTTGGATTATAAAGGTAGATCAGAGACTACCCATGAAGCACAAACGCCATCAGGAAACCGCAGCCGTCCGCGGAGGTACCGACTTAAGCAAAAAACTAGGCCCGGTGAATACGCCGATCTATCAGACCTCCACCTTCGAGGCCAGCGACAACGAAGAAATGCTTCGGGTGACTGGCTCGGACCAGTACTACTCCCGCTATGGCAATCTGACCAACACCGCCGCAGAGAAGGCAGTCGCCGAACTGGAAGGCGCCGAAAACGCACTGCTGTTCTCCTCAGGCATGACTGCAATCACAACCACTGTTCTCGCTCTCCTGAAGAGTGGCGACCACATTGTTTCCCAACGCGACATCTACGGAGGAACGACAAAATTTTTCAGTACTTGGTTGCCGAAGCTTGGAATCGAAACGACATTCGTCGACATCGGTGACTACGAACAGCAGGCTGGTTCCATCCGTCCCAACACAAAACTAATTTACGTCGAATCGCCCACCAACCCGACTGGGCGTATTGTCGACATGAAAAAAGTCGCCGTGCTCGGAAAACAAACCGGCATTCTGACCATGATCGACAGCACTTTCTCGACGCCGATCAACCAGCGCCCCATTGAGTACGGTATTGATTTGGTGATGCACTCAGGAACCAAATACTTCGGCGGACACGCTGACCTGCTTTGCGGAATCATGGCCGGTTCGCGAGCGCTAATCGATAAGATCCACGAAACCCGCAACACTCTCGGCGGAGTAATGGACCCACACGCCGCATGGCTGCTTTTGCGAGGCATCAAAACCCTGGCAGTGCGTGTGCAGCGGCAAAACGAAAACGCCCTGCGCATCGCCCAATTCCTGTCACAGCATGCCAAAGTTCGCCGCGTATATTACCCATTTGTCGAAGGTCATCCCGACCGCGCCCTGGCCATGGAGCAAATGCGCGGAGGCGGTGGCGTAGTCAGCTTCGAAGTGGAAGGCACCGGCGACGATGCACGCAAACTTTCGGAAGCTCTCAACCTGTTCACCCTGGCAACGAGCCTTGGAGGAGTGGAATCGCTGGTCAGCATCCCTGTTCTGTCCTCGCACATGATGATCTCCGCCGAGCACCGCAAAAAGACAGGCGTCACCGAGCAGATGCTCCGGCTGGCAGTAGGAATCGAAAATGTCGACGACCTGATCGTCGACCTCGAACAGGCGCTAAAGGTCATAAAACCCGCTCCTCAGCACGCCGAAGTGGGCTAAACTGAGCCTAGCCGCAAGTCCTGACTGCAAGCTGCCCTGTGCTTACCAAGCGCATCTAAGGAGGTCTAGTGAAGCGCGCCCTCAAAATTATCGGTATCGTTTTCGCCGTAATATTAGTGATCGCCATCGCCCTGCCTTTCATCATCAATGTAGACAGCTTCCGGCCGAAGCTAGAGTCCACGCTTACCACCACGCTGGGGCGCGAAGTAAAAGTGGGCAATCTAGGCCTGTCAATTTTGTCGGGCAGCGTTTCAGCCGAGGATTTGTCGATCGCTGACGATCCCGCCTTCAGCAAGGACCCCTTTGTACGCGCCAAGAGCCTGCACGTCGGTGTGGAGCTCATGCCGCTGATCTTCTCTAAAAAGCTGAATGTCACCGAATTGGTGCTGGACCAACCGGAAATCCGCCTGATTCAAACACCGGGTGGTAAATGGAATTTCTCCAGCCTCGGCGGAGAGAAACAACCGCAAAAAACCGATTCGTCTTCATCCGCCAGTATGGAGAGTCTTTCCGTGAACCGTTTAGCGGTCAAAGACGGCAGCCTCTCCATGGGAAAAACGAATTCGTCGAGGGTGCAAACCTACAAAGACGTGGACATCACGGTGCATAATTTCTCGAGCAAATCCCAATTCCCTTTCACCATGACGGCGAAACTGCCCGGGGATGGCGATCTGAAGTTGGACGGTCAGGCGGGGCCAATCGCGCAGGATGCCGCGGAAACACCGCTTTCAGCAGACGTTTCCGTCAAGGGCCTCAACCTGGCAACATCCGGCTTTGTCGAGCCGTCTTCAGGAATTGCCGGCATCGCTGACTTTACCGGAAAACTAAACTCTGATGGTCATATCGCCCGCTTCACCGGCGACCTCACCGCCAACAAACTGAAGCTCGCCGAAAAAGCCACACCCACATCAAAAACAGTGCAGTTGAAATATGCCATCGAACATAACCTCGCGAAGGACGCCGGAAGCATCACGCAAGGCGATATTTCGATTGGCAAAGCCTTAGCCAAACTGACCGGCACATATCAGATACAAGGCGATGTCACCACCCTCAATGCCAAATTGAACGGAAACGCCATGTCCGTGGATGAACTCCAGGCTATGCTTCCAGCGCTCGGCGTGACGCTTCCTTCCGGCTCTTCGCTGCAAGGTGGAACGCTGTCGACGAATCTTTCCATTTCTGGTACATCGGCAAAGCCGGTGGCCACAGGCCCGATTCATCTCGAGAACACCAAGTTAGCCGGCTTCAGTATCGGTCAAAAGCTGGGCGCTGTCTCTCAATTGGTCGGAGGCATCCCCAGTGGTGCGGACACGGTAGTCCAAAACCTGAGCTCCGACGTTCAGTATTCTTCGACCGGGATTCAGACGCAGAACATCAATCTGAATGTGCCTGCTCTCGGCATTGTGACAGGCAGTGGAACCATGGCCACCGGCAGCGGTGCACTCGATTACAAGATGAATGCCAGCTTGAACGGCACCGTGACCAGCAGCGTAACCAAGATGGCAGGAATCGGCGGTCAAGGTACAAATGTACCGTTTTTAATTCATGGAACCGCGTCGAACCCAACATTTGAACCAGATGTGAAAGGACTGCTCAGTGGACAGGTCACGGGCGCAACACCGAGCGCGAATCCGGTGGGTTCAGCCGTGGATAGTCTTTCGGGAATATTGGGCGGGAAGAAAAAGCCGAAATAGCGATCAAAAAATCTTTAACCACGGGGAACACCCTTCGACTCCGCTCCGGGGGCAGGCTCCGTCTTACCGAGGTTTCACTGTGGTTTTTCTGTGAAACTCTGTGCCTTTTGTTAGAGACTTTACGGTTTCCGCAGCACTTTTATCTCAAATAACTTCGGCCACAATTTGCCGGTCACGAACAGCCGGTCACCCTTGGCATCATAGGCAATTCCATTCAGTACAGCATTGGAATCTGAAAGCTGGCTTTTGTCGATTAAGCCGCTCAAGTCAATCCGCCCCAAAATCTTTCCGGTCCGGGGCGAAATGCGGATGATCTGATCGGTCGTCCAGATGTTGGCGTAGATCTCGCCGTGTATATATTCCAGTTCGTTAATGTTCGAAACCGGCCGGTCATTTTCATCTGTCACAGAAACCCGCCGCGTCTCGGCAAACGATTGCGGATCAAGAAAGCGAATGACAGGCGTTCCATCGCTTAGAATCAATTGCTTGTCGTCGTGAGTAAGCCCCCAGCCTTCGCCCCTGTAATGAAAACTGCGCTTCAACGAAAAGCTGAACCGGTCATACACAAATCCGATTTCGGTTTCCCAGGTGATCTGGACCAGTTCGCTGTTCCAATCCGTCAGTCCTTCGCCAAAGTATTTGGTGGCCAAGTCGTAATGCTGCAAAACTTTGCCAGTGGATAAGTCCAGCAAACGGATCGAAGACTTCCCATTGCGGCCAGTGCTCTCATACAAATGCCCGTCCACATAAACCAGTCCCTGGGTGAACGCGTCCGGATCGTGTGGATAGGTATGGATGACTTTGTAGCCGTCCGCTCGAATCGCCTTTTGTGCGTGTGCAGGGGGGAAAGAAATAGAAGTCGACAGAAGGCAGATTGTAACGAGATTGCGGCGAAGCATCACGAACCAGCTTACCTGAGTTCGCATGAGTCGACTAAACGTACCCGAGTCCCGCGAGGCGGTCGTGAATTTCCTTTTCGCCTTCGTCATCGGGATCGGAAGTTTTCTTTTCCATGCCGGCCACCAGTGACTTCCCTTGCATGGTCTCAGGAATTTCGTAGCCAGCAAGATCCAGTAAAGTCGGAGCGATATCCAGCAATCGCGCGCCTTCATATTCGCCGTTCAAAGGACAATTAGGAGCGGCCAGGATGAATGCGCCAAACTGCGCGTGGTTACAGGCATCAGGCCCGGTATCGTTTTCCTGCACATGAACCTGCCCGTGCCCGACGGTACCAATCGACCGCCAGTAAAGGCCGCCGAAGTGAACAATCAAATCCGGCGCCACATTGCGAACATGGCGATAAAGCTGCTGTGGCTTAAACACAAGAGACTTCATGGGCTGGCCTTTGTCATCGATCAAAGCCTCAAGTTTATCCTTCATCTCGTTCTGAAATGATTCGTATTCGCTGGCAGGAATAATCCCCTGTGGCTCGCGCCCTTGGACATTGAAGAAAATGCGCGCGTAGTATCCGCCCTCGCTCCAGACCTTAGTCTTGCTCCAGTTCACATTGAGCTTTTCAAACGGAGTCAGCGCCTGCGGAGTTTCATTCAGCCTAAGCAGGCCCTCGCGAATCAACCATTCGTTGATGGCAAACCCACCATCGAGTCTCTGCGCCCCGTGATCGGAAACCACCAGCACAACAGTTTCGTTATCGAGAAGCTCCAGGGCCGCACCGATCTGCTGGTCTAACCAGAGGTAATAATCTGGAATCGCATTTTCGTATGGATTCCCCGCCTCATACTGCACATGCTTCTTATCAAAATAATTCCAGAAGCCATGATGCATCCGGTCGAGCCCGATATCCACAAAATGAAAATAATCCCATTCCTGCTCGCGCAGCATCCAGTGGACGACATGCCACTGTTTTTCGCTCATGCGGAAAATTTCATCGCGCAGCCAGTCTTTGCGATCGGTGCGGAAATTTTTCACGTCAACCGGATATTCACCCACGAGTTCGGTGATTTTTGATTTCAGCTCTGGCGGATAAGTGAAATCATTCTTGGTCGTGTCCGGAGTCAAAAAACAACCAACGCTCATGCCGTTAATTCTCCGCGGTGGATAATTCGGCGGTACCCCGACAATGATGGACTTCTTCCCCTGCCGTGCCAGCTGGTCCCAAATCGCCAAAGCCTTAATGGACGCTGAATTGGCAAACCCCAGTTTGTCGTAAGAGTGATCAACCCGGTTGCGGAAGCCATATACGCCCAGCGAGCCGGGGTCCTGGCTGGTGCACATACACATCCACGCCGGAACCGTAATCGGCGGATACACGCTCTCCAAGCGCCCGTAAACACCGGCATCCATCAAGCGCCGCAGATTGGTCAGGCGCTCGTCGCCGAACACAACTTCGGGAGCCGCACAATCGAGTCCTAGAACACAGATTTTCATTGTTTAGAGCAGCGACTTACCTTCCATGGATTGAGGCGCCGACACCCCAAGATAATTCAAAATTGTAGGTGCGAGGTCAACAATCTGCGCCTGGTTATGGCGCGCAGCCTGATTCATGAAAAGAATTCCGGGGACTGCTTCGGGGTCAACAATGTGATCGCCGCTCCAGCGACGCTTGTTGTCTTCAATCAGATGGTTGGCAAAACCGCCGAGTGCACTTTGCCAGGAGACGCGGAAGCCAGGATGAAAGTTGACTAAAAGATCAGGTGCATCACCGACGTGGCTTCCGGAATACAAATCTTCGCGGCGCGAAACCCCGCGAACCGCAGGAAGCTGAATCTCTGCGTCCGGGAATTCCGCCAGTCCAGTTTGAATAGCCTGACGCACGCGGTCTGCCTCTGTTCCCTCTTCCAAAATTCCTTCGCGCTCACGTCCTTTGAAGTTCAGATAAATACCGCCCAACCCAACCGCATAAGCTGAAGTTTTCGACCAATCTACCGCCCGAAAGCCTTCGCCCAAGTCTTTGTCGGGCTTCTGACCATCTTTCAATTTCAGCAGCCCGTTTTGCCAAAGCCACGTATTGGTATCGAATGCTCTACGGAAACTGCCGAAACCGTGATCGGAGAGAACAATCAGCAAAGTATTCTCATCCGCCTTGTCGAGCACAGAACCGAGTAATCGATCACATTTCTGATAGTGCTCCTCAATGCGAGTCGCGAGCTCCGGTCGAAAATCACGCTCAAACCCAGGATGCTTTTGATCGCGGAATCGCCACATCATATGCTGGACACGATCAGGTGTGTCATACACCATGAAAAACAGGCCTTCATGGAAGCGCTCGAGTTCAAACTTCATCATGCGCTCGCGTTCGCCAAGCACGAGTTCACAGTGCTGCAGGTAGGCCGATTCATCCAGCCGTCCATTGTTGAGGCCGTTGTGATCTTCCGCCATCCCTAGCGTGGAAAACAAACCGATGTTTTCCGATAGCTGTTTCGCATAATCCGCCGGGAATGAGACAGGAAAAAGGGGCGCAGCAGGGTCAAAGTTTACCGCTGAAACGTAAAACTCCAGGTGCGGCTCAATCTGCCGAACATAAATCCGCGCGGTTCCGGTAACCGATTGCAATAACGAACACTTGAATTTGAACCGGATCCAATCGCTCCAGCTGCCTTCGGCAACCGAGATTTTTTCAGAGCTGCCGCTGATCTGAATCACCAGCCGCCGTGCAGCCTTGTCCGACTGCACCCGAATTTCACACGAAGTATCAACCGCTGCAGTCTGCCGTGTATTGCGCGGACCAATCACGCGAGTGGTGAGATTGTCTCCCTTATCGAGAGTAATCAGTTGCTCGTTTTCTTGCGCCTGAACGGCTTTGTCCTGCGTATAGAAAGTCCCTTTACTCTGGCTGCCGCGGACATCCGGTACTCCGACCCCCGCGATCATCCTTCCCTGCAAAGCCTCCGCAGGAAATGTGCAAGGACATCGCAACACCGTACTGGGGATTCCTGCCTGCGTCAGCACCTGCCAAACCGGAATGCCTTTGCGCTGATTTACCACGCGTGGCTGCGCCAGCATATTTTTTGCACGCTCAAACCGGCTCAAAGCGGCATCGGGTAGGTATGTACCAGGATCGCGGGAGATGAAATCGAAGATTCCATGCATGCCGGGATTACTTCCCGTGGCAAAAGAGGACCAGGCAACAGGTGTTTGTGCTGGATAAGTAGTAGCCAGGCGGGAATACGTTCCAGATTTGCGAATCTTCGCCAGGTTGGGCAATTCACCGCGCCCCAGCATGGCATCGACAATGCCAGGATCCAGCCCATCCAGGCCGATCACGATGGCTTTCTTGCGCAACAAGTGCTCCCAGTCAGCGCGAATCGACAGAAGTTTTTTCCGCAATAGGCGCGTCAGCGGAACGTTTCAAACCGCGCACTACACGGGAAAACAAACCGGTCAACTTGTTCCAGAAAATCAGCAAAATCCCCAAAGCGCTTGCCAGGCCTGAGGTGACCGTCATGATCTGATCGGGACCGCCGTAAAAAAGCAGAGCTGTTAGATAGTCCACCCGCATGAGCACCTTGAGATGCGCCAAGGTTGCCCACTGCTGCCTCGCGCAATGAATGATTTAGTTGTTCTTGAGTCTAGTAATTGGCCGTGAAAAGATGTGTAGAGAATTGTCAATTTTGTCGGAGTAGTACACCTGAAAGTACCACGCACGCGAAAAATCGTCTTCACAATTTCTTTTTTTTGAATTTTCATACCAATTTTGAAAATAACCGTGGGTCACTCTGCAGCAGGATTAACAGTGACTAAGTAATCGGAACTGTTCACATGGCGCCCATTCCAATTGTCAATTCGCACGTGCAATTCTGTGGATGTTCCGGGTTGTCCCGGGACAAGAATTTCCAACGCTGATTTAGTTTCACTCGAACGAAATCCGCCGTTCACGCACATGTCGTCAAAACTCTGCGGGGTTGTATCCGCGATTCCGGGCAAAGGGATGTCGTCATCGCTACGGTTGCGGCAAGTCTGAATCATCCGTCCGGTAGCGTCTTCAATGGTGATGAAGGGATCAAACAAACCTTTAGGATTGGCCGCGCGCACTTCGATATTCAGCTTTGTGCCTGAAGTAGTTTTCACTTCATACTCAGCATTCACAGAATCGGCATTCGGTGCTTTCGCAGGTTCCTGCATGGAAGCCTTCTCTAACTTCGGCATCGCAGCATGAGCATCTACCTTCGGAGTCGATCCGCTCAATTGACTTGCAAGATCGGACAGCAATTGCCCAGCGATCATTTGTCCTTCCGGAGTGGCGATTAAGTTCTTGGATTCCGCCGGATCATGCCGCCAGTCGAACAACTGTTCTCCCAACATGTTGTGCACAATCAAGTGCCACTGCGGCGTCACCACAGATTTCATGGAGCCTGTCTGCGCCGTCGCCAGCCTCTTATCCAGCACAGGGTCGTCTTTAAAAATCCGCGTGTCTTCTGCAAGTTCAGAAATCGGGTGGGGCCATTGCACCTCGCGATCCGATCGCCACGCAAGGTTCAGAGCCGGACCAGGGAATTCTCCACCGTTCATCCCGATCAAATCCATGATGGTTGCAGCCATGGCCACATTACTGACCGGCTGGTCAATACGCTTCCCTGTCGGCACGCGACCGGGATACCAGAACACCAGTGGCACATGAATCTGTTCCCAATAAAGCACACGCCCGTGTCCTTGAAAATTATGTTCCGTCAACGATTCGCCGTGATCCGCCGTCACGACAACTAATGTGTTTTTATCCAGGCCGCGCTGTTGAAGTGCGTGCATCAGCAAGCCGACGTAATGATCTGTGTACTCGATGCCCTCGTCGTAACGCGCCGTGTCATCGACTGTGCCTTTGGCCTGAGTTTGCGGAGAGTCTGGTCGTCCATAAGGCTCGTGCACGCTGTAATAATTCAGAAACGCAAAAAATGGACGGCGGCCGGTTTTGTCAATCCAACTCAAAAGTTCCTGATTAATGTCATCGGGCTGCTTACGAAGCCCGCTGTGTGTGCCGTAAATCGCAATGTTATTACTCAGCGTTCCTTTCGCTACTTTTCCATACAGGCGAAACAACTCTTTGCCTACCAGGGTGCGGGCAAACATGTCAGGAACCGAATTGAAATAGTCTTCAAAGTGCATGAATCCGCGATTAAAGCCCAAATTGCCCACAAAAAAACTTCGGTTTGCCGAAAAAGCTCCTGTGCGATATCCATGCCGCTGCAAAACGTCGCCGATGGTGGGATATCCGTTGAAGATGTTTTGATCGGGATGAAACAGAGGTGAAGCGGCAAGAGTGTCGCGTCCATGCTCAAACTGGTGGCGTCCGGTCACCAGTGACACATGCGATGGATAGGTCCACGAACACGGGCTGACTGCATTTTCAAATAACGCACCTGCGCGCGCCAAAGCGTCGATATTGGGGCTGGTGGTGCGGCTGTAGCCGTATGAGGACAAATGATCGGCCCGTAAAGTATCCACCACAATCACCAGCACATTCGGTGAATTCCGAGCAGGAGCCGGCAACTTCGCGATGGCTCGAGACTCTTTGGTCCAGCGTCCGCCTTCCACCCCCACACACGTGAGAACTCCCGCAGCAATCACCCAGGGCAGCGAACGCCTGCAAATCGTCCACATTGTTTGTGCATGTTTCGGAAACCACCGCGCAACCGCGAAACCAACTCCAATGGCCAACAAAACGCGGCTGCGAGAGCTGAAGCGCGCGGTAAGGGTCAGCCAGTCATAAACAACCAGACTGCTCAGGAGAACAGAGGTCAACCGCAAAGCATCAATTTTGCGAAATAGTGTTGCGGCAAACGCAATCAGCACAGCCAGCGTGGAGAAGAAAACAACATCTACTACCGGGGAAATCCAGAGAATCGGAGAAGAAATGCGGAGGGCCCAGGTTTCCTGGTTGAGGTTCTGAAATATCAGCAACCCGCAGCCTTCAACTAAGCCGGTCAGGATGCCGAACCAAACAGCCATCCCCAGGGTCTTCCCCCAGGGAACAGCGTTGTGCGCGGAATAATATTTCTTTACAGAATCGCCGACAAGAACCGCATTCGCCATAGTCTGTGGCTTGGCATCACTTTCGTTGCCGAAGCAGCCGCGACTGGTGACACCTGGGGAACAGAAAATTCTTACAATAGAGCCGTCCCGCTACTGCACGACCAACTGCGCGACCTGACTATGAGATGCTCCGGTCCCGGAAGATGCTGTAACCGTGAAGGTATAAGTTCCTGCCGGAGTGCCGCTGGTCGTGGTTGTTCCCGAACTGCTGGAACCGCAACCAGCCTGTAGGAAGACCAAAACAAAGAAGCTTCCAATCAACAAGCCCAGGGCCACGCGCCGCTTGCGCGACATGGTGCCTCCCGCCCCCAATCCCAAGAAAGCCAGCCCAGAAACCGGGAACCACACGGCATAGACCAATCCGTGCTTGCGTAGTTCCGTAGTCGTAGTAGTGCGCACGGTGGTGTTCACAACCACGGCACGGCTTTGAGGTCCCGTATTCAAGTTCGTAATCGACCCGTTCGCCACCGAGCAAGAAGCCCCGGTTGGAAGTCCAGTGCAGGAGATCGAAACAGAACCCGGGAAGCCCGAGCCGGTCGGGCTTACCTCCGCATTGTAAGTAGCGGCGCTACCAGCTTTCACGGTGGCGCTGTTCGGAGTCAACGCCAGCCGGTAATCGTTCACCGTGATACTTCCGCTAGCTGAGAGGGAAACTGGTGCAACCATCACCGCGCTGTTGGGCAATGAGGTGGTAGCCGGCGGCTCCTGTGAACGCGGCGCCAAAATCACAACGATCTGTGTGTTCGAAGTCCCAGTTGTTGTCGTCGTAGATGCAATGGGTCCCAGTGTGCACGTAGCTGCGGGAGCAACTGGCGTAGCCGGACAACCGGTCCCACTCACTGAAACTACACTGGCTGTATCGGTATTAGGAAGATTAATAACGACCGTTGCTGCGGGAACAAAGTCGCCATTGTTGACAATCGAATACGTGAATGTAGCCTGTCCACCTACTCCAATGGGTGTAGTGGGCGTGACGGCCACGCTCATCGCCAAATTGATCGCCGGGCCAAGCTTGGTCACGAAGGCATCAGAGGGCCCACTCAAAGTATTCTGAAAGGCTCCAGCGGTGGTGGGGAAATTTCCCGAAGCAGTCGAACCGGCGATATAGACACCACCGGCCGAATCAACAGCAATGCCTGTGCCGCCTTCGTTTCCGCTCCCGCCAAGATAAAACGAAAAATTCGTGTTGGCAGTCTGTGTGGTTGCGGTGGTATCAATCCGCGTCACAAACGCATCATTTCCGCCGGACGGAGTTCCACGTCCTGCCGGCGCATGCAACACCGGGAAATCACCCGAAGCTGTCACACCCGTGATGTACGCTCCAGAACTCGAGTCGACGGCTATCGCATCTCCTTCATCCACGCCACTCCCACCGAGGTAAGAGAAGTACAGCACCGTTTCCGTAGGAGTAGTGGTTGAGCCAGTGGTGAAATTACTGAACTTCGCCAGATATGCATCAGTACCCGAACTCGCGGGACAATTTGTTCCCGAAGCCGGATTCGCGGCGGATCCTGCCCCCAAACATTGCTGGAACGGCACAGTGGAAGTCGTGGTGGCTCCCGTTGTAGTCGGTTGCAATATGGTCGAACTGGTTTTTCCCGTGATGTACGCTACACCACCGGAATCGACGGCAATCGCATTCCCAAAATCATCATCAGCTCCACCGAAATATGTCGAATACACCAAATGGGAACCGATGGGGTTGGTGGGATTCAGTTTGGCGACAAACGCGTCAAACTTTGTACCGCCAGCGGGGCACGGGGCTGGGTTGGTGGGATCGTTCAAACAACCTTGCGAAGCGTTCAAAATGGGAAAATCCAGCGCTGGATTTCCGCCCGTGTGCTGAAAGTTTGTGCTGCCCGTAATGTAAACACCGTTGTTGCGGTCGACAGTAATTCCTCCCGCCATGATAGAACCGGAGGCCGGATCACCGCCGCCAAAATAGGTGGAATAAACCAGACTCGCGGTTGCGGAGGTGGATGGATCAATTTTGCTGACGAAAATCTGCTGTGTCGCCTTGGGTGTCGTTTGGAAAGCATCCGGCGTAGTCGGGAAGTTGGTCGAGTTGGTGGTGCCGATAACATAAATCCTGTTGCGGAAATCCACCGCCACTCCGGCAGCTGCTTCACTGCCCGAACCGGCAAGATAAGTCGAATACAGCAGCGCGTGCCCCGCTGAATCTACTTTGCTCACAAAAGCGTGAGTTCCAGCCGTGCCTTGAGATGCCTGAAATGCGTTCGCCACCGGGAAGTCATTCGAGTCCGTACTTCCGGCAATCACTACGTTAAAACCGGAGTCAATCGCAACGCTGGTAGCGGCATCGACTCCGCTTCCACCCAGATAAGTCGCAAATATTAGCGCAGTCCCCGAAGGATTCAATTTAGCGATGAAGGCATCGCTGTTGGTGGCTGAACCGCAGCTGGTTGGTTGCGGCTGCGTAGGATTATCCAGGCAGGACTGAAATGCAGACGGCACAGTGGCACTCGCCGCAGGAATCGGAAAATTGCTGGAGGTTGTACTCCCGGCAACGTATGCATCCAAAGCATTATCTGCGGCGATCGCAATGGGCGCATCTTCCGCCCCGCCCCCGCCCACATAGGTGGAGTAGCTCAACACCGGATCAATCACAAGCTCACGGCTGCGATCGTAAGCTCCCAGTTCAAATCCAACCTGTTGTTTGGTCAGCAGGACAAATTTCCCATCGACGGTTTTCTTTTCGCCAGCCACGGTCTGGTAGACCTGCGGAGCATGGAGCCGCATCTCGCCGCCATTGGCAGCCAGCACTAGATCTCCGTTTTCATCCAAATGGAGCCCGTCAGCTCCCGCAAATTGCAAAGCAACCTGCTTGGGATCGGCTCCCGCAGCAATCTGGAAGTCATACTCCAGTTCGCCCTGTTTGCCGTAATAAACCAAATCCACACCGGGATAAACCTGGCTGTAGCGAACGCGTGCAAACTGGGGGACGTCAGTGTGCCAGCGCGAAGAATCTCGGCCAATCAGGTAGTTGCTTTTCCCGGGTAAGGCATCGGTTCCAGCCACTGCAGCGGTGGGATTGCTTCCCGCCAGACTCATCTGCAAAGGAGACGAGGCATGAACCAGGCTTAGCACAGCCTCACGATCGGTGAGGAACAGTCCGTACTTGCTGCCTCGCGCCATGAACTTCACCCGCGCGTCGGTCTGCCCGACATTCGGCTCAAACGCCATGGGGAGCTCTCCATAGGCAGCGCGGGCTGGCTGCAGGTTCGTGGGTTGAACAAGAGGGGAACCAGGAGCTGAGGCCTGTGCTAAATTGCCCGTCGCGGGCTTTGGGGAAAGCAAACTGAGCGTGACCGCTCCGCCGGCCAGCAAACTGACAGCCAGCAAAACCTTAACGCGTGCCACACTTTTACCCCATACGCAGCAATTCAATATCACAAGCTCCTCCGAGTACTTGGGTTCATGGAGAGGAAGAAAAGGGCGCAATCAATGCTACCTGGGTCAAGCGCCAGCGAAGCGGCCTTCGTCCTGCCACAAAAAATGGCCAAAAAATAAATAACTACTTAATCATCTACTGGATAGACTGTCAAGCCGACACACGCTCACCACACCCTGTCTTGCTCAGATGCGGCTTACAGTACAGCGAGATGCCGGGTTTCGGCAGCAAGCGTTCCGGTTTCGAAAAATTTCGCGGGGAATGGTTAACTGAGTTAATTCCTGAGATACTTTAGGCATTGCAAAGTATTACGAACTAGGCAACTCTTGCAATTCACCAAGAGGGCCATCGAATGCTTGCAATGGAATTAACCGAGATGTCTCAACCACCGCAAGACCGTCGGGTCATGCGCCGCTTCGATATGCGTTTGCCTGCCATCGTGAAGATGACTGGCGAAGTCCCGGACCAAATGCTCACCGAGACCATGAACGTGAGCGCCAAAGGGATATTTTTTTACTTAGACCGCAAAATTGAACAAGGCTGCCCGTTGGAGGTCACCCTAACCTTCCCACCCCATGTGACCCTGACCGACTCAGTAAAGGTTCGGTTCACGGCGAAAGTTGTGAGAGTGGAAAGCCCGTTACCGGCTTTACGCGTGGGCGTAGCCGCAGTAATCGAAGACTACGAGTTCCTAAAAGCAATAAACGGGCAGCTCCCAATCGAGTCGATGCACTGAACTTGTTATAGGTCTTTTAGGTTATGTGGGGGGCGGGCGACTCGCCGCGAGCCTTCATTTCTTATTCAGATCATCGACATCCTTGCGCAACTGCGAATACCGTCGAAGCAAAATTCCCAGATAGACAATGTGGATCACCCAGGTCACCGTGTAGGCCAAATAAAGAAAGTTCATCGTGCCCTCCGAGGCTCAGCCAACTCACGCATGGCTTGCGCCGCATCGACTTCCCGCCGGAAAAATTCATAACGATAGCGCGACCAGTACACCAGCCCGCCAAAACATAAAAACGCCAGCCAGTTCAGCAAAAGCACATGCAACATCTGCGGATCCATCGACCCTCCTCCCCCAATCACAGGCTGGGGATGCTGCGTGCGGAAAAACCAAATCGAAAAGTAAACAAACGGGACACACAAAGCGCCAAAGATTCCCACCACCGCCGCCATCACCGGAGTTTCTCCCGCAGAAGAAAACCGCCGCAGCATGAGATAACTGACGTAGATCAGCCACACGACAAGCGTAGAGGTCAGCCGCCAGTCCCAAGTCCACCAGATCCCCCACACCGGACGCGCCCAAATCGGCCCAGTAGTTAGATTTACACTCAGAAAAACCACACCCATCTCAGCGCCAATCAAAGCGTGCATATCCGCCTTGGGATTGCGCCAGATTAGGAAAATGATGGAAGCGACAAGATTCACCGTGAAAAGAATGAAAGCCGTCCACGCAGAAGGAACGTGGTAATAAATGATGCGGTAAATGTCGCCCTGCATCTGGTCGGTAGGAGCGACGACCAGCGCCAGGTATGCGCAATAGCCGAGAAAAATTCCAGCCAAACTCGCGAGAATCGGGAAGATGGATTTCATTCTGCCTGCAGCACCTTTTCGAAAGAAAATAAACAGGCGATCGTGAACACCACATCATACGCCGCCAACAGCGTGATCCAGAATCTAGAGTACTCCCCGGCTAATATTTCGGTCGTCGCCTCAACCACGCCGAGTAGCGCCGGAATGGCAATTGGGAAAAGCAAAAGCGGCAGCATGATCTCCCGCGCTCGAGTACGCAAAGAAACCGCGGCAAAGAAAGTCCCATTCACGACAATCGCCCAGGTCCCGAGCAACGCCACCATCAGCAACTGATAAACCGGCCCAACCGAGCGCAGGTTATAGAAAATCACAAACAGTGGAGTCATCAGCAACTCAAGCACACTCACAAAAATAAAATTGCCAATGGCCTTGGCCAGAAATAGTGCATTGAACGGGGCCGGGGACACGCGATAGGCATCCAGTACCTGATTTCGTATTTCTCGTGCCCAAGTCTGGTTCAGAGCCACAACTGCGGCAAACAAAAACGACACCCAGATCAACCCGCCAGCAATCAATCGCGACTCTTCCGCAGTGGGGTTAAAAGCAAAGCTGAAAATCACTACCACCAACAAAGAGAAAAACAGCATGGAATTGATGGCGTCTTTGGATCGCCATTCTAGCCGCAGATCCTTGCCGAGCGTGGTGAGCGTGGTTTTGAAAAGTGAAACTTGATTCTCTTTTCGGACGGAAAAAAATGGATACGGCGGTAGAGCATAAGCGGGCATCAATTTCTCTTCGCTTTTCTCAGAGACTGCACCGCCAGGGGGATGCACAGTGGCCGACTCGATCTTTCCATCGTCAATCAAGACAAACGCATCCGCTGTGCCTTCTAGCAAAGACGCCTGATGGGTCACGACAAAAATTGTCTTCCCCTGGTCACGCAGTGTTTTTAACAACCCCACCATCTCCTGCGCCGATCGCACATCTACATTCGAAAACGGCTCATCCAGCAATAAGACCTGCGGCTGATTCAACAACGCCCGCGCCAGTGACATTCTCTGCCGCATCCCCTGCGAATACTGTGCGACGGGTCGCGTCAACCCAGGATCAAGCCCCACCGCTGCAATCACCTCCACA